>SDBT01000925.1_pt1 | contig 49253 bp, 70 predicted proteins | sample 2277101 | NCBI WGS metagenome assembly SDBT01 (sample SAMN10404973, study PRJNA504765) | marine sediment metagenome | isolation source: marine sediment core GS10_PC15, 103 cmbsf | place: Arctic Ocean: Southern Knipovich Ridge | collected 2010
TTATGCTCGCCTGTGTTGCTTGTGTGGTTGCAGTATCAGGAGCTAAACTTGTAATAGTCGTTACTGTCGCCGCATTGCCTGTAATTGAACCAGCGATAGCATTGGTTACTTGTAAGTCAGCAAACCATCCTTTTGTTATACGAGTCGCAGTAGCCCCTATATCTCCTGTTAGTTGAAGGTTGGCTCCGTCATAAGTCAGACTCGATGCACCCTCAATTGTTCCATCACCAGTCCACACACCTACTTGACTATCAACTGGGGTTCCGACTTTAGAAACATCCCCTCCGCCCGCTTGGGCTTGGAATGTCGGTGCGACTCCGACTCCATTTGAAGTGAGTACATGATTAACTGTACCCACTGCTACAGTGTCTATAACCCCAGATGCGTCCCACGTTATGAGTTCTCCATCCGTTCCGTCTGCTAATTTTGCTATTGCTATTGCCTTGTTATCTATAGATGTTGCATTCCCTGCTGATGTTACTATCCCTGTTAAATTTGCGTTTGTAACAACTGTACTGGCTTGTCCTATTAATGTTCCATTAAATTCTGTTGCTGTAATATCAAAAAGACCTAAATCAACATCCATTTCTGCACCTATATATGGCACAAATATTGAAGTCAGTTCAATCGGATTTATTCTAAGGGAAAAATGACTGTTTTCCTCACCGCCTGTTGCTACTGTGATTGTTGGATTATCACCGCCCGCTCCAGTCACAGTCGCATACCATTTAACTACTAACCTGTCAGTAACATCTATCATTACCTCTACTGGCAAACTCATATGAAGGGTATATTCTGTTTCAACAGTTGTAATATCTTGAGTTTCTGATGTCGCTAGTAATGTTTCTGTCGGTCCTATCTCATATCGCCATAACTCGTAATATACAGAAACATCTCTTGTTTGACTCGCAGAACGAGATATATGAACATGACAATCGTATAAACCCACTAAAAGTCTATCTAAGTGAGGACTGTTTGTTGCAGTAGCAAAGTTAAATATATTTACTGCCGCACCCGTTGGTACTCCTGCTGAAACAACTGAACCCGCTGTATCTTCAATATTGTCCATTAGGTATGTATCAACTCCGCCTAATTGATTTAAGTCAGACAAAGAATCGTGGAAAAACTCATTTATGTGTAGAGACGATACTGCTAAGTCCACATAGTCTTTATTAGCTAATTGATGACCAGAACCTTCTCCGTCTACTTCTAAAGCCATTAAAGGTGGAACAGTGCCACCCGCACCCAGTATGTTGGTTGTTGTGGTTGTGCCTGTTACTAGTATGTTTCCATTTACTTCTAAAGCTTCATCGGGGTCATTTACTCTAATGCCTACATTACCCCCAGAGGTTATTGTCACCCACCGAGTATCATTAGTCCAAAACTCAAAATCCCCATCAAGACGATTTCTTAATTCAAAATTTGCATCACCTGTTGAACTATATCCAAAAAAAGCCATTTCTGTTGTATTGTGTCCATGATAAAATCTTACTGAACCAGTTGCTGCTGTAGTGTTTGCTGAATCAGAGTCTGATATTCTAATCTCTGGAGAAGTACCTACAATATGTAATTCTTGAAGTGGGTTATCTGTTCCCAATCCAACAAAGCCATTGAGTCCTCTAATTGTTATGCCTCTAGGCTGTAACACTGGCCCTGTTGCATGCCCTGATTGTAATCTTAGGTTAAAATTAGCACCACCACCGTCCCTTATTGTAGCAATTCTTCCTACTTCTTGGCCTCCTGCTGCAGCGTTTCTGTCTTTAAATAATATTCCTACTTCTGTATCGGAGGCATTTCTATCACCTTCTAATATTACAAAGTTAGTTATTGCCGAGTCAGTTGTTTGAATATGCAAAAGTGACTCTGGGTCTGTCGTTCCAATACCTACCATTCCAGCAGTATCAATTGTTAAAAAATTACTTGTTCCTAAATCAGTAATGTGAAAACTTATTTTATACTTATCACTATCAGCATTATCCACTCCTGTAACCCAATTATTTCCACCTGCTACTATATATTGCGTTAATGGGTTTCCTGTCGAAGAAAAAGAATTTGCAGATAATATAGCATTACCATTAACCCCACTTGAAACCCTGATTATTTCTTCTCCTGTCGCATCACCAACTTCTAAACTTACTGCAGGTGCATTATTTCTAATGCCCAACCTCTTATTCGTATTATCCCAAAAGAGGTTGGCGTTGTCTTGGGATAAAATCCCATTCTCTCCAGCAAACACTACTGAACCCTTAGTAAAGTCTTGAAGAATTAAATTAGGAACAGAGAGGTCGCCTGTCATCGTATCCCCCGATACGTTTACATATAAAGTATCTAAATCTGTTGCAGAACGAACCAAGTCAAGCTGGCTATTGACTGGGTTATATTTTAATTGACCCTTCATGAGTATGATAACGACGCTCTATCGTCCCAGATAAAAGAAAATGCATTACTCCCATTAGCCCATTGAATATCTGTGACGTTATTGTCTGAGTCGTATGTTAGTTTCTTAATTCTCCACACAGAGGATGCTTTAGAAGAACCAGGCAGAGCATCACCTACAAATATAGGGTTCTCACCCACATAACTCAACGCTGTGGTGTATTTGGAGTCTTCTACTAGTAAAGCTACCTCTCCACTCGCTAACTCCCTTAGAGTGGCTTTTAAGTCCCCCGTTTCACTCCCTATGACTACTCTTATAGGCATATTAGTTATTTATAACACTTTCTAACTGTTCAATCTTCTTTTGTTTTTCAAATCTATTTATTCGTATTTGCAATTCAAGCTCTCCAATCTTTATGGATTCTTGTCTTTGTTCAAGAGATTCCGCAAGTCCTGAAAGACTTTTTGCGTATTTATCAGACTCGCTTTTCTCTTTATCAAGAGATTCTTTCTCGGAATCTAATGACCTTTGAGTGACATTAGCTTTCGTCAGTTTTTCATCAATATCTTTATGCTTCTCAAATACATTTGTTTCAGCATGGACTATATTCTTTCTCGATACCTCAATATCTTCTTGTGATATTATGATAATTTCTTCTCTTTTCTTTACATCTTCTATTTGTGTTTTCACTTTATTCTTCTCTGTTTCTAACAAAGCTTCTCGTCGTCTTAGGGACTTCTTGAGTTTTGATGTTTCTTCTTCTCTCGCTCGCACCTTACTCTCTCTTTTAGACAACTCATCTTCCATTTGACTATGACGAAGACTAATAGAATTTAATGTATGAACATATTCTTCTAATCTTTGGTCTTCATTAGATGCTTTATTCTCTCGCTCATTGAGCATCCTGTCTTTTGCTTCAAATTCTTTTTTTATCAATGGATTTTCTTCTTTCTCCTTAATGAAGTTAATCTTTCCAGATAAATCTCTTGAATATGACTCTCTACTCTCTTTTGCTTTATCTTTTGCGTCTTTCAACTCTTTCTCTGCTTGTTCAATATCTATATTGACAGCATCGAGTTTCTTGATTCCAGTCACTATATTCTCTTTTAATGCCCTCTCTTCGATACGGAGTTGTCCCACAAAACGCAAGACAGCATTATCATCATCAGAAAGGTGTTTGAGCACGTCTTTAGGTTTCATCTGACTGGGGCTAACTGGAATCTAAGCTTTACTGCCGCATCAGTACCAGAACCGTTTGTGAGAAACATGTTCTTCATTCTAACGCTGTCGATTACATACGGTACATCTGTACTCGTTATTGTAATTGAGTCGTTTGTTGTCAGGTTCAACTTGACGCTGATTGTCTGGTCTGTTCTTATCTCTACCCACTCAGGGAACTTGTCCGCTGAGTTATCTGGACCAAAGACTGTAAGGAAATCCGACTCGTTAGCATCGAGGTCATAATCAGTCTGACCATCATCGAGAGTGAACTCTATGTTTTCGTAATAGTTTGATAATTCTCTAGGCATATTATTATTTTAATTCTTATGTCCCCCGCCCATATTGACGGGGGTTTTCTTTTTACTATGTCCCTATCTCTAGGACCCAATCTCCATCACAGAATATGACCAAGAAGGAGTTGCACCAGAAGCACCAGCTATGGTTACTTCAAAGTTCGCAGTAGTCGTAGCACTAATGTAGTACCCGCTATTTACTCCGTCAGCGGACTGCGAGGCAGCCTCATTCAGAGGAGTCAGTGTCACTACAGGAGCGACTGCGTAAGCTTCTTCAAATGTCACTGTGAAGACAGTATCACCAGTGGCTGAAGTTCCAGTCGTTGTGATGATACCAGCTGTGTCAGTTGAACCGTTAGATATTGCAGCAGCGGTTAGACTGTTCTGCGTACCTACGACTACCGTAGGTTTTGTGCTTTGTCTTGTAGCCAAGTGACCGTTTCTCTTTACAGCGAACACGTCTAGGGAGGCGTCATTACATACTAGATAGTTTCCAGTAGTCATTGTTCCACCTGTTCCGTTTAGCTCTAAGAGAGTTCCAGTGATAGCAGCAGTAGCATTAACGATTGCAATATTACCAGAAGTGGCACTATTAGCAGTCACGTTAAGAATACCGTCTGTTGCGTCTATGTAGACACCACTCGTGACTATTTCTAATCCAGAACCTGCTGTAGCGGCACCCATGTCAGCTCTGATGATTGAACCACCAGAAACTAGAGTCGCACCACCACCAGTCAATGATAGGAGATTTCCAGAAGTCTGAGCCGTAGCCGAAACAACGATTGCATCTCCAGTCGTGAGACTGTTAGCTGTGAATAAGTTAGCACCTACCGAAGCAGCTACATAAGCACCAGTCGTTACGGATTGTAAGACAGCACCGTTAGTAGAAGCTCCACCTTGTAGGTTCAGAACTCCACCAGTTGCAGTAATAGTATTACCACCACCAGTTAGTTCAGCTACCCAACCGTCTGTCAGGGCTGTTCCAGATGCTCTTATTAGAGCAGTCGCTGTCGTTGCTGAATTAGCAACAACACTCAACATCTCACCAGTAGTCACGATTGTTCCTGACGATGTCAAGAGCATTGCTGTACCAGTCGTTAGAGCGTTATTAGTCACTGTCACTGAACCAGTAGACGTTGCAGCAGAAGAAGCGACTTCGATAGAAGTACTTGTCGTTGCTTGCGCTGTCGTTACACTGATACCAGTTCCAGTTCCGTCTGCATCCATTACTACTTCAAGACCGATTACTGAATCGGTGAGAGTCGCATCGGTTTCTGTAGCAACATTCTCAAGTTTCAAGACAGAACCAGTAGCCGTCAAAGTACCAGCAGTCGTATGAATGCTTGTCCTTTTGATTGAAGCTACGTCGAAGTCTTGTGTGCTTGTTCCTAATTCTGTAGTCGAAGACTGAATATCTACTACTGCGCCAGTGTGAGCAGCCACGGTTGTTCCTGAGGCGCTGTGTTCGAACTTAGCAACACTACCAGATGTCATTACCTCGTTAGCTAATGAACTTACATTGAAAGCAATACCAGTTGTTAGAGCGTCAGCAGAAACTGTTGCGACACCTCTTCCAGAACCTCCTGCTCCAGATGTCGTGGCACCATCGCCGACAACCTCTAAGACAGAACCTGTCGTTAGAATAGTTCCAGTCGAAGTGAGTCTTACTAAACTACCAGTCGTTGTTCCACTAGATATGAATGTGACCATATCATTAGCGGCGGCTGAGTCATTTGTTACTGAGAGAGAAGCAGCGTTATCTGTGTCGGTAATCGTTAGAGAACCTTCTGAGATTACTGCATCACCATTTGTCATAGTGAACATGTCGCTACCATCTACTCCTGTAATTGTAATAGCTCCGTCTTCTCCAAGCTTGAATACATCTCCATTATCAGTCACATCAAAACAGCGCAGATATTCTCCGCCATCAAGAGCACTAGATGTTAATTCAAGGTTTAGAAGAGCACCAGTCGTTAGCGATGTTGATTGAATTTCCACCACACCACCTGTCGTTGCCGTACCAGTCGTATGAGTGTTGTTCGTTATAGTCACTGTATTATCAGTGCTTGAATCAACAATTGTCAGTGTTCCAGCTTCAATACCAACATCTCCAGCTGCGATGACTAAAGCGTCATTAGCAGTCGTGGTTCCATTGATATTTACTGCACCAGTACCGTCTAATGTAATATCAACATCTCCATTGGCACCATCTACAATTTCGATTTCGCTAGTCGTAGCATTGCCAGTCTGTAGGATTAAGTTGAAGTTTCCATTAGATGAGAGTGTCCCAGTAGCAGCTCCTGAACCTAAGTTCAAGACTCCGCTCACTATTGATTCTGTAGCAAACGTCGCGAGTCCAGCTTTAGTTACAGTCCAAGTAGAACTCGTACCTGTAACGTCATTACCTGAACCTGAGTTTGCTATCAGGATGCCTGCTCCAGCTGAAGAACCATCGAGTGTTATGTTCAACACTGCGGTGTCTTCATCAGCCCCAGCCATTATTATGGCACCATTATCTACAGTAATATTTGACCCGTCATTGTACGCGTCGTCAAGAGTGTGGCTAATCAAACTTCCGCCAGCACCCAAGATAGTCGTCGTAGAACCGTTATCATATATTAGTTGATTGGACGAATCCACATACAAGAGAAACTCACCAGAAGTAGTTGTTGGTTCCTTTGTAGGTTGTTCAAACCTAACAGCACCATTACCTTTCTTGGTGGAAAATCCTTGTGACCGTGAATATGACCGTCCATTAATTGAAGGCATATATTTTTCTTTTTCCCCTCAGGACACTTCGCTAGTCCTATAAGGGGCTAGTTAATTAAGCGAAGATTAGCGCTTTGACTCCGTATGTATCTGTTTTCCTATGACAATCCACGCAAAGTGTTCTGCCATTTTCAAGTTCCGTACGAAGATGAGGATGCGTCGCAAACGGTTTAATGTGGTCTGCTTGCATGTCGCCACCTCTCTTACCACAGTTTCTGCAGGTATAGTTATCCCTTTCAAAAACCTCTTTTCGCCACTCCTTATACTCTGGTGATTTACGTATTTTCTCATGTTTAGGAGTTATTCCACCTTTCCAGTTAGGATTTTTCTCTCCTGTCATAATCCCTCTCAATCCTTTCTTCCAAGATGTACAACCTTTCTTAAACGAGGCTTTGTTAGGTTTCATCACCCCTTTAGTCCCTTTATTCCAAGTTGATTTGCCCAATTTAGCATTTCGCATTTTTAGGCGAGTCTCTTTGGAGCGAGGGCTACTATCACGACACTGCTTTGAGCAATATTTGTGGCGGTGAAGCCAAGCTTTTCTGGACTCCACATATGGCTTTGAAAAGAACTTACCGCAGAACTTACAAGGCTTGATGGGAGATATTTTCATATCCCTTAGTATACCAAAAGTTAAGCACCATTGGTATACTTGACATCATGCCGAATTTGTTCCCTTTGAGCCTACAATGTTTCGAGTGTCATTGTGCTGCCAAGCCCAAATTCCCTCTGCTGTCCATTGTAGTTCTTTCGATTTATACCAATCTGTTACAACCCTTTCGGGCGGTATGGTCATTTCTGCCATACTCTCTATGTCGCCATAGAGTTCGGACTATCCCTTTACCTACGTCTTCACGTTTAGGCACTCTATTATAGTCTCTGAACCTTTTCTTTGAATAAATTAGACCAATACTTTCGTTTGAAGTTTGCTTTAGCGTTACAACTTCTACATAAGGTTATTAGATTGCTTGTATCACAATTATCTTTGTTGTAGTCAATGTGATGTATAGATAACTTCTGGAAGTAATCTTCTTCTGTCATCCCGCATAATTGGCAAGTGTAGTCATCTCTACCTTTTATCTTCTGCTTTAACTGTTTAGTAAAAGCACTTGTATAAGGTTCGAACGACTTGCCACCCTTCCAATTATAGTGGTTTCTAGGGTCTGCCAGTCTTCTGTAAGCTGCTTCACTCATCTTCTTTCTAGCACTAGCTGGCATCTTCTTTCCCTTATTCCACGCGGGTTTCCCTTTTCTTGCTTCTGACATCTTCTTTCTAGTTTCTGTACTATTGAGGTATCCGAGTCTTTCGAACCTTTTCTTTCGTGATGTTCGAATCTTTTCTCTTGTTTCCTCACTCTGCTTATTACCTTGATTGTTTTTATTACCTTTCAAGGCTATAGCTATATTCCTTTTGTGTTCACTAGATAGATGTCTCATACAGTAATTATACTGTATTTCCTTAGTATTGGTCAATTGTCAAAGAACTTGGCTGCGGATTGTCTCACTTCTAATAAGAAAATGAGAGTTTCCCGCAATTTAAGAGGTTGCTTACGGATGTTTCTATCCGCAGTCGCATATAATTTACGATGTTTACTGGGTCCATCTTGATTTCTTGGGATTCCTTATAGTTAAGGGAACCCATAGGTTTATTCTTCATGGTCGAGTCCATCATGAACCAGTATGCTGTGTTCTTGAGGAACCATTTTGTAGCATGAATCTTAAACGTTCTTACTCCTGTCCCATCATTGTCAAAGCTCTCTGAAATCTTTCCGTCTTTAATTGAGCCGAGAAGTTCGCGGGCTTTTTGATGATTTGTTGAGTTCTTAGCGACAACAATAGTATCTAGGTCAATATCCATAGGGACACCGACTGGACTCAGGACTGACTGAGCTGTTCTGTGAGCGGCTTTAAGACCGTCATAGTCGAGCGTCATGTTTACCGTTGTTCCGTCTGTAATACGGTTGTTGTTGTCCGTTCCGCTATCCTCACGCGTGTGAGCGTCAGAGATGAGTGCTTTTGCATCTCCACCAGCTATATTAATGGAATAGTTACCAGTAATATCATTAGCTGTGTAAGTCGTAGCGAAAGCATTTGTCAGCTTTTCATACAAACGTTCGTTACGAAGGTTGGATACGGCTGTGATTGTTGCTTCGACAGTACTTTCAAGTTTTCTACGTTTGATACCAAACATCCACATCATTTTAGAGTACGTCAGTACGACACCATATTGTGCCTGTGTCCATGTCTTATCGAACGTCTGGACTGGGACTTTCTCTGTGAAGGCGGCATTTTCTACCACTCTTCCAGCAAATCCTAGGTCTGACTGACCAGACTCCTTTGTGTCTAGGTCTGTGATTCCAGATTCCGTTCCGTAGATTTCTTTGAACTTATTGTCGATGCCTTTCTTGGCTGTCTTTTCTGCATAGTCCTGCACCGCAACGTCTGTTGCGTCTGCTAGGTCTACAAGTAGTGTAGGCATAGTTCTTTAATTAATTATTAAGATGCAGTTGTTACTCCTACAGGACCGAGAGCCATTACGAGGGCTTTGTTGTCTGTATTAGTTCCAACTGGTGCGAGCTGAACAAAAGTCCCTGTAGTAGCCGTTATCTCGGTACTAGTGTTGTTCAGTGTGTCATGGTCAGTTAGTTCCATGCGTTCGCCAGTCTCTGAAGTCGAACTGTTGCTTGCCAAATCAGCTTCCCAGATTTGTCCAGGAGAGAAAGGCACAACAATTACGGTCGTGTCTGCGGCAGTTTGAATTTCCATACAGACACCAAACATATCAGCTGCTGTGGTTGAAGATGTGGCACGCTCTAGGGCGTTGTTACCACGGTCCCAAGCCATTACGTCTCCCTTAGCTGTGACTGTCTCAGTAGTTTTAGCTACTTCAATACTCGCAGGGGAGAATCCACTGTTGTTAGCAGATTTATATACGAATGCCATATTATTTAGTTACGGATAAGAAGAACACCTTTTCGTGTTCTTTAAATCCCCTCTAATTGGTTATCTAGCCTTTCTTGGAGAAGACTTTGGTAGCCAGTTTAATAGCTTTCTTCTCTGGGTATCCCATGTCAGTGTATATTTTCACATCACTGTCATTGTACTCTTTGCTAGAGTCTCCAGTACCAGAGTTTCCTGCACCTTGTCCTGCCATTTTCAAACTCTCCTTTTGAGCGTTTTCCTTGGCTGGGTCAGCTTTAGGAATGGGATTTTGTGCTGCTATATAGGCGTGTGCTTTTTCGAGTCTCTTCTTGACTTCAAATGGATTTGCTGGTCTATTCTCCGCTAATTCAGATTCTCTATAAAGTTCTTTCCATTTAGCATCACCAGAATCGTTTTCTGAACCATATTCAGGATGTTCTTTTACAAACTCTCCAATTACATAGTTCGCAGAGTTATCGTAGTTGTCATCAGTAGATTCGGTCTGTTCAGGTTGAACATTCCTCTGATTGTCTCCTAGTTCTTCTTTCTGCTCACGACGTTCGCTACGCAATTCAACGATTCTATCTCGTCTCTCAGCGTTCTCTTTCTCTAACTTATCGAGTTCGCCATCAAGACCTTTACCTTGTGAAAGAGCTTTGTCCTTCTCGTCATCCTCTTTAGGTTCTGACTCAGGTGTTTTTTCGGTGGAAGAGTCTTCCTCAGGAGTTTCCTTCTCCTCTTGTTCCTCCTGAACTTCAGCGGGAGCAAGTTCTTTTCCTTCCTCGCTTTCTGCAAATTCTTTTTTATCCATATTAGCGGTCTATTAATTCTTATAACTCCTTTTTATTTACGTGGATTGGAGTACCACGAAGAATTACTGATACTATACAACAGTATCAATATCTTTCAAAATCTCTTTTGCACCAATGTTAATATCCATTTTATCTTTTAAGGTAATGGTTCCCTTTCTTACTAAAACATCTAAGAGTAATTCTAATCTCTTTTCAATCTCACTTTTTGTCATCGAATTGGTCTAGGAATGGAAGCATGTTTGGTGTCGTCATGAATGAATCAAACTTCATTACATATTTCTTACAAATGTCCATCTCATTATCTTCGAGTTCAAAGTCTTCTGGTTGTCCGTCTTTGACCTTAGTAGCTTTTTCAGCTTCTTCTAGCTTCTCAAGAACTCTAGCTCCTATACGCATCTCATCTAATCCTTCGTAACCTACCTCATTCTGTCCTTGTGCGTTTTTTCCTTTGATTGGGTTATTTAGAACGATTCTGAGCAATCGAACAGTAGTCGCTTGATTGTCACCGTCTATAGTAAATGGTTTATCTCCTGTCATTAGTTTGATATTCTTAATTGTTTTCATATTGTTTTAATTAATTGATTTAAGTGTAATAAGATTTACATGACCCTTTACTGTCTTAGATGGCTCTATATGCATTCTGACATCAGCAATATGTTCATCTGAGTATTTTACTTTTAAGCACTGAATAAGACTAATACCCTTATTAAAAACGTAATCAACATTCTGTACCATAATTTGAGAAGAACTCTCTATGACCACGCCATTTCTATGCTCAATCAATTCTCTACCTTTCTTCAACTCAAATTTATCTCCTACATTATAAAAATCAGCAACGTTATAGATATTAGTTCTCATGTCCTTTTTAGGTCTTAACTTTGTCATGTTAAGCGTCTAATTTTAGTTCTTGTCTTATTCTCACGAGCCATTCCATGATTGAGTTAGCACTACTCCCTTGGCTAAAGCTCATGGTTCTTATGTCTATAGGTTGTTTATCTTTATCCTTTTGTGATAGTTCCTTCTGAATATCATGCATTGTTGATTTATCCTGTGGAACGATTATTTGAAGTGTAAATGTAGGACTATCTGCCTCTACCATCATTCTTATTTTGAAATCTTCTCCTAATACTTGGTTCTTTACTGCTTTATAATTCTTTGGTACTGGATATTCTGTTGGCTCTTCTCCCTCCATCCCAGACGCCAAAGGAGCACCCTTAATACCAGAATCTTCCATTATCTCTGCCTTTACATCCTTGTCGTCAATTATTGTCCTAGACTTTGGAGCTGGTGGCTTAACACCCTCAACGACCTTTAATCTATCATGCAGGCTAGTGACTGCATTAACAAGGTCTCCTATTTTCTCTGACATATCCGCTAGCATCTCTTTTTCTGTCTTTGGCATATCTTAATATTTATAAATTAAATTCTAATTGGTTGTTCTTCGCTCATCTCTACTGGAACCTCTACCATCGCGAGCACTCTCTCTCCTTGTTTATACGGTCTTTGGGCTGTGAAGGCAACCTCTCTTTGAGAATACACGACCTTCCTGAGTTTCTTCGTCACCATGCTTTGTTGTTCTTCCACATCTCCTATGTAAAAGAGTATCGCGAGGAGTTCTTTTCTCTTACAAACAAACGAACCTTGTTTTGTATTAAACCTCACCATGTCCTTTGACCTGTCGCTCCACCCACCTTGAATAACAACATGTTCTCCGTGTCCACTCCTGTCTACGAGTGTGTATCTACCCTTTTCCATTTGCTCTATCTTCTAACATGTTAAAAAACTCACCTAGGATGCTATTCGCTGTTTCATAACGTACCAAGTTATTCAATGACTTAAAAGACGACTTTTCCACCTTTAGTTCTTGGAGATACTTCTTCATAATCTCATCTCCTACTCGCTTTAGAATAAAATACTCAGGGCTACCGACAATAGCCTGATAGGGTGCTCTGTCTTTCATTTCATCTATCATTTCTTCATTTCAATACTGGAAAATTGCACGCTCTTATCACCATCTTCTATCGCATCTAATACTCCGTCACCAATCCACTCAATAAGTCTATCACGTTCTATGTTCTCAAACGCAGAGTCTTCTATTTGAACAATTACTTCTTTCATTTCTTAAATATATTAACTACTTTTTTAATAGCTTCTTTCTTGTTTAGACCCTTAATGTCTATTTCTATAGTCCTACCACGTCTAGTGGTTATAACGACTACATCGTCACCGTCTGTAATATACATCTCTTTGAGATTCTTATTATTTAGGGCTTTCAGTGCTTTTGTTAATTCTTCTAGCATTACAATCACCTCACATTTTTTATTAAATAATCAATCATCCCCCAAATAGTTTAGTCGCTCCCTTAAACATACCTTTCATTGTTCCTCCTAATCCTGCGTCTGGTGGCTTTGGAGCAGGTGGTGCTCCTACGAATGCATTCTGTCCTTCTGGTCCTACGGGTAGTGGTGGTTCAAACAACTGCTGTTTCATGTCTGGCTCCTCTAACCATCTGTCAGGTAGCCACTTATCAGGGTCTTCTTCAAACGCCATTAGAATCTGTTTAATGGGCTTAATGTTAGCGTCTATATAGCTCTGAAGCAGAGTAGGGTCTTGTATTTGAACTCCTGCTGTGATTATAGGATTTAGAATACCAAACAACTCTAGGGTCATTTGTTTCTCTAACTCCTGTGACCTCACGACAATAGATTGAGGTTTTATCCGTATCATCCCCTCCCATCTCAAAGCACTAGGTCTGACGCGGAAGAATCTCTCATTCTCGGATTCTATTAAGCGTCCCTTTTCGTCAAAGTCTAGGTTCATTGGTACTTCACGAGGAACCTTAGCTATGAACTCATTCTCTCCTGTTTCCTCGTTAAATTCTTCTTCAAATAGGTCTGGGTCGTTTTCTACTTCTTGTTTGAACTTCTCTATTTGATTTGGTTCTATAATCCTTTTAGTTTCGGTCACTGAGAAGATTTGTTCATTTAACTCTACTGTGAGTCTTGCGTCTACCTCCAGAGCGTCCACGATGCTCTCCACAGGGATTGCAAGGCGTCTCAGAGCGGCGTTACGTAGTATGGAGACCTCAAAGGCTGTCTTGCCTGACTCCTGCCCTTGTAGTGGCTTTGTGACGCCTGAAGCGTTCTCCATGTCTGTTTGTAATTGCTTGATTGCTTCAGTAGGTTCCTTTCCTGGTCCAGAGAACTTGAACTCTTTTATGTTATCGACATTGTGGACTTGCTTACCGACTCCTGGTTGGATAATAATTTTCCCATCATCATCTGGCTGACTCACACCTGAATATAACCAGAATCCATATATCGAAAGGACTAATTGGTCCATGTTCATGTTTCTCACTCTGTCTAGGAGCTTTTGGTCGTTTCTGATTGCTTCATAAATACCAATACCGTAAATAGATTGGTCATCTCTCAGGGTCCATGCAGCCCACCAACCAGATAGTTGTTTATGAAGAGTAGGAAGAGGGACACCTGGAATCAACCATACTTCGTTTGCTTTTACTGAATATAGGTCTTTTTCTTTATTCTCATAAAAGTCTATTACTACTGCATCCTTCTCTTTGTAGGTCTTCCCCCCTGGAACATCCTCGTTATCTCTATCAGGAGCTTTCCTCGGGACGAACTTCGCATACTTGTATCCACCAAACTCTTTCTCAAACTTATCCCATGAATATCTCTGCCTCCATCTCCAATCCCGTGCACTCATAGGGTCGTTAGGAATAGCCATGTCGTCTATCCATACATTTCTAGGGTTTAGGTTCTCTCTGAATACTCCATTGAAGTCTTCTTTGATTCTCTCTTCGTATACTGCATTCTCTGGGTCGCTCGGGTTGAACTCGACTAGGTCTTTTACTGTTCTCACGTCTCTGCGGGGATATGTCCTAGCTACAGCGAATCCATACTTAGTTTGGTTGAAGATAAAGTTTCTCAGAATGGACTTACTCTTAGCTTGCTCCCAACTGAACTGATAGAGGGCTTTCTGAATCATTGTAGTAGCCTCGAACCTCGAGTTAGCAGGAGTAAAGACCGCCTGAGGGTTTTGGTCCACTAAAATAGACAGAGCTGTTTGTATCATTATGTAGGGGTTTGGCTGGCTCACGTTTGTTCTCCATTCATCCCCACCCTGACCTAGGGTTATAATCCTTGACCTAGCTCCCTTGTCTTCTTGGGCAAATACTTTTCTTCCTTTTCCACTACCTACATTAAACCCATGAGGTTCATAAGCTGCATCAGCTTCATCCCAGATTGATTCTATGTTTATGTGCTTTGGACCAACAAACTTTCTGGCTTCTTTGAGTTCTGAAAAACGAGTATCAAGAAACTCAATATTGTTAGTTTCTTCTTCGGTGTAATTAGGAAGACCCAATTCATCCTTCTCTTCTTCTTCTACTTTTCTCTCAAGAGCCATTATTCTGTATCATATACTGCCATTATATCCTTTTCTGGGGCAACGAACAATATAATCTCCTTTCCCTTGACTGTCACCTTCAAATCTTGTGGATTATATTTACAATAATAAACAACATCCCCGACCTTTATATCGTTCTCACAGTCATCTGCCATAGCGACTATCTTACCTGCTTCTACTACCTCCTCTACATCATGCTCTGGGAGAATCAACCCACCCTTTGTGGTTTCTTTCTGCTTTAACTCTCTGATTATTACGGTCTTGTTAATTGGTCTTAGTGGAATTTTCATATATTAAATTATTGTTCTTGCGCGGGTCATAGGAATCGAACCTATCCACTCGGTTTTGGAGACCGAATCGCCTACCTTGGACATGCACCCACCTGTGGAAAAGTATTCATATTTTAACTAAAATTATCCATCCCGTAAAGGTTATTAGGGTTAGCGTATATACTCTTCCCTTCTCTGAGTGATTTCATCTTCTTCTCTAATGACGTCATAGGAGCTTTGCTCTTTAGCTCATGGAGGGTAGCGAGGAGGTAGGCTATCGCATCTACGCAATTTGACACCAAGACACCATTCGCAAAGTAACACCCGTTTTTAACTGCTATGTTGTAAACTTTTTCTTCTCCTACGAAACGCTTTTGCACAGCAGTTTTGATGACAGTATTTGGTCGCACGAGCCCCTTTTCTGTTTGCAAAGTATGTTTCAAATTCCTTGCCACATTCAACACAATTAAGTTTAGACTTCTTTTTCTTTTTCCATGCTTCTTTTCCATGTTTGACATGCCATGCTCTTCCTTCTTTTGATGCGTGCCATTTCTTTGTAAGCGGTCTGATTTTTTCGAGATGACTTTCTCTACCATGCCAATCACCCCAATCAGGATGCCTTTTAACATGCTCCTTAGTACTGACACACTCAAGATTAGAGATGTTGTTATTACCAGTATCACTATCAATATGATGCACCACATAGCCGTTAGGAATTTTGCCGTTATGGTGTTCCCATACTTCTCTGTGTAAAAATCCCGTCTTGCCTCCAAACTTTTTATTACGAGAGCGTCGAAAATAAAGTCTGTCAGCTGTTTTCTTGGACTCTGGATACCTGCGATAAGGTACCTCATTAAAGTATATGGTTTCCGTCTTTCCCATGTTAGTATCATATCATCGTCAGTAATAGTGTCAACCTCTACTAACCCGTTGCTTGTGAGTATTTTATGGTCAGATGTACATGTAAACGCTCCATAATCATAAACCCTCTTAGTCCCAGTACATCTCGACCTATACACCTTACTCCAACCAAGTGGGGTAGAAACCTTATCACCCACTACAACATCCTCGATGTTAATATCTCCGCGTTTAGTCGATACTTTAGTTCCAGCTACAAAGCAATGGTCTTCTACTCCAGTAGTGACTATATCCTCTGGCTTCTTGTCATCGTGAATCATCATTGGAATTGTTCTTATGGTATTAGGACAAGTACTAAAGATTTTTAGTTTTGGTTCTTCTATGGTCTTACCCGCGACGGTCATGTGTCTTAAATACTCATGGAAGATAGTCCATCTAGCTACTCTCCCTCCTAACTGTTTCCCTCCTGCGGGGACTAAATTAGGCATACCATTCTTTTCTAATATCTCAGCTATGGTCATGTCTTGACCTTGTTGGGCGAAGACTTGCCTATCGACAATGTCTAATTCGTATCTATTTCCTGTTTCAGGGTTTATGGGGTCAGAGGAACACTCTATGGCGACATTAGAGGCGTTTACATCAGCGTCTAAGCCTGCTTTGTAGTACTCACGGTATATCCAGACGTTTCCGTCATAATCAACCGCAGCGCAGATTGTAGCGAAGGGGGCGGTCCTCCCGAAGTCAGTACTCCGATACTTCCTCCACGTTTCTGGTATTGGGAAAGGTTCTACGACATGAACATCCTCCGAGAACTCAGGGAAGAACTGACCTTCCCATACATCCCACGACCCTAGAAGCCATGCCTTACGGGTATTTTCAGGCAAAGACTCTAGGAAATGAATATAATCAGGGTCGTTCTCCATCAACGTAGGATTGTCATCTACTCTCGCTGGGATGAATATTCTTTTTCTTTTTGTTATTTCATCTTCAACATGGACTGGGACCTTAGGACTCCCTGGAATATTAAACCTTTCACGGACCCACGAGTTCCCACTGAGAAACACTGTACCGTTTTGTCTGACAAAAAACATGTGATTGGGGACGCCTATACAATAGACTTTCCCCTTATATCTCTTTTCAACTACATTACTTCGCTCTAGCCACCCTAAACGATTATTCTTAAATACAATCTCATAAGATAAACCTTTACGATTTTTTCTTTGCCTAGATTTTAACCTCGTATCGAAACCCATTTTCAATCCAAGCTCTTGCATATCTTCAGACATTCTCTTTGAGATTGTGTAATATGTTTTCCCATGACCGTCTCCAAGCATAGCCGCTTTCCAAAACAGTTTTATTTGCCGTACAGTAGCTCCTTTAATATTATCAGGTACAAAAATATCCCTGCATTTACCGAATGGTGACAAATATTCGTACCAAGCCCTTGAATGAATTGTAAAACCATCTTTACTCTCACGATAATCAAAGCCAATCCTATCTAAAAGATTCTTAATTATTTTACGATTATCAACCTTGGATTGAGCGATACTAAAACCCTTATCACGACCAAGAGTGCATCCTTCAGATAAAAACCAACCCATAAGCTCACAGTAGTCATCACCACTAACCGTCTCTGGCTGATTTAATCTAGCAGTTTCGGCAGCTTTTATATAAATAAAATCTATATCAACTCCACCATGATTGCTCTTAGGCGCATGTATCGTTCTAGTGACTTTAGGAATATCCTTAAATTTAATCAACGAAGGAGCGTGAAAGATTCTACCGTCTTTATTCTTTGTTTCAGTCACTCTGGCGATTTTGTGCTCCTTGGTAGCAGTAATAGAATGGGTAATTGAATTAAACGACAACAGATAATCATCAATATCATATTCCATCTTTTGCTTCACCTCTTGATATAAAGAATCACCAGCTTCATCTTGACTCATTACCATATCCCCTACACTAACATCCTGGATTTTCTTCCAACCACTATCAGTCAGAACATCTCCAGAAGCTAGGCAGTGCCCTAACCCTCCTGGATTTGTTGTAGAGAATATCTGTGGTTTCAATTTAGGGTCAGTGCTCCTACAAGATGCTATGAGTTTTAAGTAATTCAATTCAGAGTCTATCTGTGTGAGTTCCTCTATCAACATTTTATGATACTCATGACCCATATATTTTGTATAGGCGTTATCATCCTTCAAGTGACCAGTTCTTATTTTAGCCCCTGAAGGGAATCTAATCTCAGGAGGGTTTCCAACGACTCTACCTCCACAGGTTCCATAGAAGATTTGAGCTCTATCTACCCAATCTCTTAAATCATCGGAGTTCCTACGAATAACGAGAGCCCTGTAGTGAGGGATGCTATTCCATCTTATGAGCCATGCTAGACCTGCATCGGTTTTTCCGCCACCTCTACTTCCCCCAAAAAGTATCTCATATTCAGTTCTCTTTAGTACCTCCAATTGTGGACCAACATGAGGCGTCCAAAAAACCTTCTTAGTCATTTGCTTTCAACTGTGGAACAACAGGGAATCCTTTTTTTAGGTCATGACAGGAGGGGTCGCCAGTACACATATTCCTTGAGTTCCATACTGCATCGTTGAGGGCATTTATCATCCTTCCTCTTCTGTCGAAGTCTCCTTGAATACCTATCTCTTCTCCACACTCACCACAAAGACCAATAGCTATGACCCTTGTTTTATTCTTGGAAACAGTTTGACCCTTAAAGTGTTTTGATTTCATAGTTATTTTTATTATTTTTTATACACACCCACAGCTGACTTTATATCCCCCATGCTTCTTACAGAGAGGGCTTTTTTGTTTTTCCATTAATTCTTTCATTTTTTCCTTTCCTGAAACTGGTTTGGAGTAGGGGGCTTTCATTATCTTCTCTCTTACTTCCTTTCTTCTCTTCTTTGTCACTCCTGTAGTTTCGAGAGTATCAATATCTAGTTCGTTTGGCATTGGGGCTTGAGGGGCATTCATCGCTTTCTCTCTTCTCTTTGTATCAACATCAGGAATCATAGAGCCTGCTTTTACTTCAACATCTGTTCCTATAATTAGTTCCTTGTTTATCTGGTTTCGGACCCAATCAGTCATATTCGTATCTAATTCCAAGAGCTTTATCTTGAATGCCCTTAGTGTTTCTTCTTCTAATTTAACGTTTACCTGCTTCATGTGTATAGCTTACTATACCGTTACATGCGATACAACCCCTTTTTGTTTTATATATTGCTTGGGGTCTATGTATAGATTCTACACCGACCCCCACCCCCCCCTCTTCATTACAGCCCTGTCGCCTCTGCATACACCTCTTTAAGCTATTATAGGTAGTCTGATACCTCTTTTACTAAAGAAGCCCTTACAAGCTAATGTAAGGACTCGTAGCCTATAGGAGCATAATGCCATTCTATAGGGGCTATATGGACTCTAGGGCTATTCTTCTTCTTCTAAGGGCGGAAGGGCTATGTATCCTAATTTCTCTCCTTTAGTGGTCATATCAATCTCTTGTTTATCAGACCAGTTATAGTTCTTGAGTGCGAAGATAGCCCCTGCAGGGTTGTTCTTTTCGTACATTTGTACCTCTGCATAGTGTTGACAGACCTGTTTAATCTTTTTTATGGCGTCAGAGAACTTCTTTTGAGTACTACTGTCAATACCCTCTGCAAATATCCCACAACTCACATCATCGTACTTTCCACTCTCGTAATCCATTAATGTCTCTCTTGTAGTCCCTAAGTTAATTGCTAGTCCTGTTATAGTTATGGGTTCTTCTTTTACTAGGCATTCATTGAAATACTTCCTTGCTTTACTTTCCAGCCCCGAAACGCTTGAAAACTTTCGTGGTCGTCCTCCTAAGTTCTTTACTGCTGTCTCTATGCTCATACGTTTAATAGTCTTATTACTTCGTTGTTAGTTGTTTCCCCCTGTTCCAGCCCCCAAATTTGTGATGCGTTGAGGGTTTTGACCTGTCCGCATCCTTTACACTTGATTTGAAGTGCGCCGACAATATTTATATCCCATTGTTCCGTGTTAAGGATAAAGCTTGTTGTACACTTTTGGCAATTGATGGCTAGATTTGTTTGTACGTTTCCATTTACCATGTGTTCCAAGTTTACCACACTCTACACATTCCGTATACTCCACGCCCGCTACTTTTTCAAGATACTTTCCAAGCTTGCACTCATCGCATAAATGTATTGCCTGTGGATAAGTCATGAATAATGTACTTGCTTATGTAGTATCGTTGTGATACTATAGATATATAGGGAATGAACTTTGACAATTAAATAGTAACACTCTTAGTATAGCACAGAGTGGTTACAAACACACATTACATTCTGCTTGTTGGCTTAATTAAGAAGGACTATGAAAACATACAAAGTATATCGTGAGGCGTACAGTGGTGGGAAAGACAAACTGCTTGCTACTTACGACACAAGAGAAGAAGCGAAGGAACACAAGCGAAACTACACACCAGTAATAGAAAGACCTTATGTATTTATCACTGAAGAGATAACAATATGACATGGGAAGAGTTAGGCGAGGGAGTATTTGCACTAGTCACTTTATTTGGTGGCTGGTACATCATTTGGGGGCGTCACATTTTATAAACAATACCAGCAAGTAGTATGTAGTGTGTGTTAAATCGTACGTCGTATTGTGCCTGTTATAAAAGAAGGATAAAAACTATGAAACAATATATTACTTTTAATGCGTTTACGGATGCATTTTCAGACACTTATAAAGACAATTTCTCCTATGAGGGGAAAAAAGCACTCTTTGAGTACTTGGAAGAGTATGAAGAGAGTGCAGGAGAAGAAATCGAACTGGATACCATCGCATTATGTTGCGAGTATACAGAGTATGATAGCTTGAAAGAGTTACAAGCGGACTATACAGACATAAAAAGCATGGAAGAGTTGGAAGAGCACACTATGGTGATTCCAATTGAAGGGAGTGAGGGATTTATAATCCAACAGTACTAATTAATCAAAACAGGCACAGCAAGGCGTACGATTATGAGTAGTTATGTCGAGGGGAAAGACGTACGGGAAAAACTAGACCCGTTGGATGCTGGTGAATTAACACCCATAATGTCGTGGGCAGGCTGATACGCCTGTGGCGGTAGATAGTTGAGAAGTACAATCTGTTATCTACATTAACGTCAACGTTGCGTGAGACGCACACACGCCTCCTCTGCATAGCTACTCATAGAATATCCACACGTGTGGTGGAATTTATAACTAAGAAGAAACCTATGAAAAAACAACATACAACGTTACCAGAGAACGCACTACGCAGTATCATGACGAAAATGCGTAATGAGCTTATGTATATCAATAGTGGTCACAGCATCATCACAGAATCGAATGCTGGTAATCACATCGACAGTATGAGCGATGCAAAAGTAGAAAAAGAATACAAAAAAGCAAAAAACATAGACAATGACATTTGGTACTTTCAAAAATAACAACCACCACCACACTTGTGGGCATTTTATGCCCTTTTTTCATAGGTAGGCATGGGGGTAAAACCCCGTGCCATCCTTCTTAATCAATAAATATATATGCCTAGTTCAGAATCAATAGAAAGATTTATGCGAGAGAAAAGACAAAAGGAAGAGAAAGAAGAAGAGAAAAGAAAGGAAGAAATAAAGTCATCCAACAAATACTTCTTCTTTTTAATGATTTTTATATGGATTGCAATATTTGTAGGCATAGCAATGTCTTAAAAAAAGGGGGATAAGTCCAATTGTGATAAAGAATGATAGTAGTATAATGATAGTAGTTCTTTACAATTCAATCAAACATCTGTTGCGTTAGGGTTACTAGATACTATGCCATTCTGGTGTAGCATCTCTTTACAACGAGACACCATTTGCAAATACGCTGGGGGATAACATGTTTCCTCAAAGCGGGCTGAGCTGGAGGTCATGACTAAACTTTAGCGAGAGTGGCATGATTGCGCTGTTAAGTAGCCCATGCGCAATAGGTGTTTGATTTAGCTTCCGCTATCGTGATGACTAAAGTATTTTAGAGACGGAGTCTTTAAGAGAGAGTAGTCAAAGTAGATACCGTAGTGGAGGCGTCCAAGAGATTGGATAAAGGGAGTAATGTATAAATAGCGAATGTCTTAAAACTGCTATACTTTGTGGAGTAGACCCCCGCTTAGTACGTTGCTCTCTATCTCCAGTCCCTTGGTTCATCAGTAGTGTGGGGCAGTGTGACGACTCAAACATTCTTGTTAGGTGAAACTCTTATGGTAAGAGTTGGGCAGTAGTTATGGTTCGATACCTTCCCTATGAGCAAGAAATGGAACTGCCCTGCCCCACTCTGCTGGTGAAGGTATAGCGAAGGTATAGTTTGAGTATAGTTATACATTGGTGGTTATTAGTAGGGGGCAGACGTTTTGTGAGGTAATTACACCCCCTGCTAATAGCTACTGATAACTTAATAATTAAAAAAACTATGAGAAAGAAAAAGATAGAAGACCCAAAACTCAAAGGATTCAGATTGATAGAGGGAACGGCTGGTGCAATCTGTGGAGGTATTTGGATAAAAGAAGATGGGTCCGAATTGAAGATAAAGATAGCTTGGAAAGATGGTTATCTACATTTCAGACCAATGGAGAAAGGAGATATAGGACTTTAACAATTCAATCAGTTGCTGTGCTGAGGAGGTGGCGGAGCTAATCCGTTGAGGGAAGTAATTATGTGAGAAAGGATAACAGAATGAAAAGAGAAAAGTGTACATCATTCTCTCCCGAAGAATCTGGTTGCTCATAACAACAAGCACCCTCCTCTACATAGCTACTGATACACAGTGCAGAGAATCGAAGAGATACTGCATATGCGAGAGTGGCGAAATGGTAAACGCAATAGCAATCAAAGTGATTTCTACAATAACCGTTGGTAGGCAGTAACCAGTCTGCTCGGGAAAAGTAGAGCCAGTGGATTGTACCACGTTAAAAATACAACTTTGAGAAAACTACCGTGTAGGTTCGACTCCTGCCTCTCGCACATAGAGATTGTCGGGTACTGCTTCGGCAGGACACTCAGGTGGACAAGAGAAAACCCACAATCTCTTAGGGAAGGTGATGCTGGCGGGTTGAGGAACTCGTAATATAAAAACACCTTCCGCGTAACCAGCATAAAACGCGGTGTATCCCGAACTTAATTCATAAGAATAAAGAGATGAAGAAGAAGAAAACAAAATGTGTATCATGTAATAAGCGTAAAATCTATGACAGTGTAGGAAGATGTATTGTTTGCAATTATCAGAAAATGCTAACCCCTAACCAATAAAGAGATGAACTACCACAAATTCAAATACAATACCCTCCCTAACATCCTCTGGTACGTTACTGGTTACTTTATCTATGACTTCCTTTACAGCATGGTCTACAACCTGTGGTATCGGAAAGGGTATTATGATGATTGTGAGCAGTGTGGAGCGTTGTTTTGTCGGAACTGTGGAGGAAGATTTTTTAATAAATAAATATGAAGAAGGTAAAGATGTATATAAGCCATCGTGAAGAACATGATGTTTACTTTATATCAGATAATAAGCTCTCAATAAAAAGTAAAGGCAGGCGGGAGATAATGGTTAATATGTGGGCATCAAAAGAGGTAAACAATCGCGATATAACAAGAGAATTTCTTGAGCAATTAATAGTAAATGAATTTTTTAACCAATAAATAACTATGTTCAAAACAATAAAAAAATATCTAACAAGACGAGTAGACATGCCACTGTGGGAGTTCTTGCTATATTTACTTGTGCTTTCATTCGGACTTGATTTCGTTAATTGGCTAACTAACTAACTATGAAGAAATTAGCACTAAAAATAGTAGGTAGAAGAGGAAAAGACCACATGAAAGAACAAGTTTGGGATATGTTTGACAAGCAATGTGAAATGATTGACTGGATTAACAAACACGAAACAACACACCCCGACCAGCAAGAGGACAAAGAGCCGTGTCTTGGTAAGTGTGGCTCAACGTGTTGTGACCATATTGCGCACGCCTACAAAAAGGTCAGATTCCATGAGTTAATGCACAAAGCAATCTGTTCCAACTGCACAGCAAGAAAGAAGTGTGTTAAGCACGCATGTAAGGGTTGTGGAGCAAAGAAGGATAAGAAGTGTAATTGTAAGATTAACTACCACCAAGTAGAAAGAGCTGTTAAAGATGTAGAACAAACAGTGTCGTGGGTTTGTACTGAATGTATAGCCAAAGACAAACGTATTAAGGAACTAGAAGAGAAGATTGGTGATGAGGGTGACATGAAGCGTGGTAGTTACTACATAATAGATAAGAAGGTATTGAATGATAAAGACAAACGTATTAAGGAGTTAGAAGCAGGTTTTGGGAAAATAATAGAAAAATATGAAGGCATGACTGGAAATGCAGACAAGCGTGACTACCATAGTGCAGTCAGAGCAGGAATAAGACTTGGGTATGGAGATATGGTTGAAATAGCCCGCAGAGCTTTAGGACTATGAAAAAGAAAAAAGCAACAATCAAATTTGTGAAAAAAGCAAACCAATTTTGCAGGACTTCCTTCAATGAAAAAGGTGAGCAGATACAAGAGTGGTTTAAGGAGAAACCTGTATGAGCAAAGAAATCACAGTAAGCGAAAGAGAGGAAATGGCACTGATGGCGCTATATGAAACCTATGAGGATTATGGTGATGAGCTATGTATTTACTTCAGCGTCGTTGCAGAACGCTCTGGCTTGCCTCTCAACAAAGTACGACGGACTGTGCGCGCACTGGCACGTAAGGAATTGGCTATATATCAGCGCGGTTTATTTGATGATGATGGAATGGTCGCAGGAAGTGGGTATCGCTGTACCGAAAAGGGAGCGGATTTGGCAGTAAAAATCAAGGAAGCCAAACAAGAAAAGCAATCACAAAAGAAAATGCTATGAACAAGATAGATGAGTTGAAAGAGGAGGCAAGTGAGGCGGGTGATATGCACAGCGAGGGTTGTTGTGTGAATACTGAATATGGATGTGACACCGACCTTGGGTTAAACTGTTGTGACAATATGGGATTCATAAATATCCTCATCGACAAAGCCACTAAAGCAGGACAAAAGGATGTTATGGCTGGTAATTATCTCAATGGAGTTGAAGATGGCGTGGTTAAAGAAACAAAAAGATGGCTCAATCAATCAACAAATGAACATGATGAAAAGATAAGGGGGGATGAAAGAAAAAGATGTGCTGAGATTGCGAGGGAGTGGAAAAATATTGATGACAATGGCTACGAATTAACTGAAGATGTTGGTACTGCATTTATCAAACAAGAAATAGCAGAAGCAATAGAAGCTACTAAAACACCAGATAATTTATAATGTATAAGGTATTAAGAGAAAGCTATGAAAAACAATTTTATCTTTCAAGTATACGTGCTGTTTATACTCACTTTAATCGTTATAGGTGGTCATATACGTTTTTTACAACTAGAACGCATAGAAGCGAACCTCGAAGCTCTAGTGGCGTCTCAGGAAGCTCTTGGAGAGGAGTACGAGTGTCTTCTCAACGTAGATTTAATCAATCAGTTCATAGATGAACAATCTAAATTGAATACAATACAAAATGAGTTTAATGGAGCTGTAGTAGATGCTGTGAAATAAGTGGATAACTTACTATTGTATCTTTATGATAGTAGTGATACAGTGTTACTAAAGGCGAGGTGATATATATGAATTACACACACGGAATTACACATAAAATAAATCTAAATGACTTTGAAACCATTGACTATACAGGATTCGGGGACTCTGCGGAGGAAGCTCTGGTCGCTCTTAACGAATCCAAGGCGGTATATCCTACTATTCAAGCAAAGAAAGACGCTCTTAAAGCTAGGGAGGAGATTGAAGCGTTAAAAGCGGAGGGAATGGAATCAGCCAACAAAGAGATTCAATTAACACATACATCAGGGAAGAAAGCGTTCTAAAGGGAGGCATCCTGACCTGTAAGGTATGTAAACAGGAGAGGAAGCAGTGGAACGCTAAGAGGGACAAGGAATACACATGCCAAGGTTGTATCAGAGCTGTGTACAAAAGAAAGTCTGATGCGACATGGGAGGGTTTACAAATGAAAGATTAATAAAAAATATGAAAAAATATAAAGACATAGAATATATAGTACACACCACAGAGAATCTAGGAACATTTTGTGGGTATGTGAGATTGCCAGACAAACACAAACACATTAAAAACCTCTCAAAAGAAAAATGTTTTAAGCTCGGCGAGAAAGAACATTGTCACCTCGACTACGATTCAGTCCCAGTAGAATGTCACGGAGGAGTTACTTTTGGAAAGAAGGTGACAAAAAAAGACATAGAAAAGAAAGAATTTCCACAAGGATTCACCGAGGGATATTGGATAGGTTGGGATTATACCCACTATAACGACTTTACGCCAATGCTACACGACTCTTTTCTAAGTGAAGGTCGAAGATGGACAAAGAAAGAAGTAGAAGAAGAATGTAAAAATGTAATAGACCAATTATGAAAATAAAAGTAGGAGAAAAATACACGCTAGCTTATTACAAGGGAGATACGTTCAAGGTTAAGATAACCAAGATTGAGGAGAGGAGTGATAGTGAGATTTTTATTCACTACAAACACTATTACAGCACATTCTTTTGGTTTGAAAGCAGTAAGGATTTAGACGAATTTAAAAGGTATCTCGAATATGCAAAAGTAACAACAATCAAACAACACCAAGAATATGAACTGTGAAATATGCAACAAGGAATTAGAGGGAGACTCTTTATCAAATCATGTCTGTAATGAATGTTACGAAGAAGGGTTTGCTGAATCCTTGATGAATGCAGAAACAGACAGATGGATGAGATACAGAGAGGCTCTGAAAGAACATAATCACAAACTAGGAGTGAGAGAACATTTACACCCAAGGGAGATGTGTATTTCCATAGACCCAACCTACGAAGGCATGATGGATTGGTTAATGAATGGGAAGATATGAATAAAGTAATCAACAGAATGAAAACAATCGCCAAGAAAGTGGAAAAACTCGATATACCAACCATAGAGAAAGATGGATGTCCATGTAATGGGAATTGTTGTGATGACCCAGAACCCATGACACCAGACCATGAGTGTAGTGATTCCTGTGATGAGTGTTATTGTAGTGAGTGTGTTAATTGCGGTGGTTATTGTTGTTGTGACTTATAAATCTAAATAAATAACTATGTACTATAAAGATGAAGAAGAATTCACAATTAAAGTCAAAATGAATAAAAGGTGGATACCTCACTTCTTGGGAATGTTACGGTACATGGAGCATCTCGGTAATGTAGGTAGCTCCCGTAAGGTTTCAATATACAGTGATGGTGATGGTGACTTCAGACCTTGGTTTGAATGGGATATTAAAGGCATAGAATTAAAACCACCAGCCTCAAAGACCGACCGTGAAGTATTTTATGATGTTAAATAACTATGAATGAAAAAGTAGCAGGAGTCATTGCGGTGATAGTATCAACGCTAATAGCAATTACGGTGGTATTGATTATATGTATTTTTGTATATGTTGGTATTACTTGGTCTGTAGAAAAAAGTTTAATCAGAGCGGAGGTGAAAGCAGAACAAACAATAATAGAATCAAATAATAATCGTATAAAACCAATTGAGGTGTGTGTAGAAAGAGGCGGTGTGCCAATGACTGATACATTCTGGGGAGGCATGGGAGATTGTGTATTTCCACCTAAACAATAACTATGGACATATTACTAATATCAATGAATATATTCTTAACAGGAATGATGATGCTTTTGCTTCTTGTTCCTCTTGCACTCGTAGTTCAATATGTTTTTATTCCCCTATTTCAAATATGCATATGAACCCAAACATATTCCTAGCATTGATTGCTCTATTTACGACTTAGTACTTTATATCTTCTTGACTTCATACTCTGTTGCATTTATAATGTAAATAATGTATCATTTACTAACAATAGAATATATTGAATTGTTTCGATATAATACATTCGGAACTCCCCACAGCTTTTAGTTGTGGGGTTTTTCGTTATCCAATTTTATGAAGAACCGTTTTAGGGGGTTTACGCAAAACCTCCTCTCAATCCATAAAGACTCACGGTGGGCAGGTAATAGAGACCACTCTATGCTTAACCATCAAGGTGGAAAAATAGGCTCCCTCCCCTACCACCTGCTGTCCGTGTGCCGTTGTGGAATAAGGAATGTCGTAGTCACTTATATGCAATCCATGTAGGTGAGTGAGAAGCCACAACTGCTACTCGTTCCAACAAGTTTCATAGATACATAGTCTACTCCTTCCGTCTCCTGTGGAGAGAGAAGCGGGGAGGTTATTGTTTAAGGAAATAAAAAGAAGAAACAAAGAAACAGCTCCCAATTAAGGGGCTGTTCTTGTAGCTGGTTGAAACTCTAATCATGCAAGTGTTCCAATCATAAAACAAAAGCATCTCCCTTTCAAGAGATGTTCTGTTGAGTACTAAGGGTCGCATTGCTAACCTATTCCCCGAGTTTAGTATTACCCATAACAGTGTGGTGCTTAATCACACATGACTAATGTCATGGTGCATCCGAATGAATCCGTATGGTTTATTTCACCCATCTCTGAATCCTTTATCGCAGGGGAGCTAAGCTATTTCGCTCTTGCCCGCTAGTTTTACAGGGTCGGTGTCGGAACACCTCACCAAACCTGTATTAAAGCATTAACAGGTAGTGAGTTGAGTATACCCTGTGGATAAATGAAGGCAAATGACTATTGCTATGTTACTATTACAATGATATGGTGGAGATATAACAAATAACGAATAACTATGAGTGACTATATGACAGACGAACAAATGGGAGTAAAGCCGAGAGAGGGTAACTTCAAACCAACGACATGGTGGAATCCTAAAGACCTAATAGAAGACGAGTTGAATCTGACTCCGAGCATAGGAAACGAAGGTAGGTTCAAACTCATTAGCTTTGAAGTCAAAACAGGAAAGGAGCTAAAGAGTCAGTGGAACACCGATAAGGACCATTATGTCTTTAAGATGCTAGGTGAGGATGAAGTAGAATACACATGGACTAACGTAGTAGACCAATATCTATCCAGAGCAATGAGGGATTGTAATATTCAAGCTGGTGATGTATTCGTTATTAAATTTATGGGACCCCAGAAGCATGAAGAGTCAGGAAGATTATACAACCTCTTTGACCTCACAAGAGAGATTGCTAACGTAAAATCTAAACCATGGGAAGCAGAAGAGCAAGTAACCCCAGAGGTAGCTAAAGAAATGATGCCTACAGAACAAGAGATGCAGACAGAGCCAGATGAGGACATTAACATTGAGGATATCCCGCTCGCTCTCATATTAACAATTGGTATTTCAAGCATAACCATTTTGAGTACCCTAGGAGGATTACCACTATGAAATATCAAGTAGGAAACAAAGTAAAAGTAACAAGTGGAGCTTTCGTGGGTGAGACAGGGAAGATTACTAAAGTCGATGATTCTAAGTTTCCATATCAGGTTAATTCTGAGTCTTGGAACGCAGAAGAACACCTCGAACTAATCACCCCAACCCTAGAAGACATGCAAGAGGGGATAGAGCTTATAAGAAAAGGTGACAGGAAGGAAAATGACGAAGAAATGGAAGTATCCTATGTCTTAAAAGCTGGCTTATATGCGGTGACATATGACAATGATGCGGTAGGTTTAATTACTGCAAAGAAGCTCAAAGAGATGAACTTCAAAATCAAAGACCAAGTAAAGACCCCACTAGAGATAGTCACTGAGTTTATAAATGGTCTTGGATGTATTAGCAGTGAAAGAAAGAAAGAGATAAAAGAAGCACTAGAAAAACTCAATGACAAATGAAGAGAAAATACAATTCATAGACGACTCCCTAAACAAGATAGTAAAGAAGTATGAGGGATGGGATATAGTCAGAGCAATAAAAGCCGCCCATGATAAATACTCACAACAAGTAAAATCAGACCCAGAGTTAGAACAAATGTATAAAGACTTATTAAAAAAAAGAGATGGAAATAAAACCACAGAATATCAACGTAAAATATGGAAACATGATGCTGACCATGGAAAAACCTAGTCTTGAAGAACCATATAATGAGCTTGATTACGTAGAGCGTAAAAGAGTCATGCGTGCAGAGCATGGTGACTTCCTAATCACCTCAAGCTTCTCTAAGAACCCTCTATATCGTTTATGTGCCCAGATACTCTTATGGAGAAAGAAACGCTTAGAAGCTAACCTCAAGAGTCTATGAACAAGTTTGTGACAAGTTTACCTCTCAGCAAGAAGCTCTTTGAGGCAGGAGCAAAACAATCGAGTGAGTTTTATAGGTCTGCACAAACAGGAGAAATAATTACGAGTGATAGATATTATGATTTTCAAGACCATGCAGACACCGTTGGACTACCAGAAGGTTCAGAAATAGAAAAGTTCTATTCCACCTTCCTAACAGACGAGATATTGGAGAGGTTGCCAATACCAAAAGAATCTTCATTAGGGAATATTAATGTAAGCAGATATAAGCATGGAAATTGGGAGATTTACTGGACTATGTTTGATAGCCATACCGTTATCAACAAATCCCTAGTAGAAGCGTCTGGTGAAATGTATTTATGGTGTTTAGAGAACAAATACCTATGACCTTCCTACATCCAATAAAGAACCTATATCTTAAACTGACCAGAGGTGTCGGGTGTTGTGACCTTGCAGACTACGACCATTATATAGCAAAGAAGATATCCAAAGACCTTACTCTTTACAAAAAAGAATCCCCCCAAGGGTATCCATCTCATCTGACCCAAGAGAAATGGGATGAGATAATAGACAAGATGATTAAAGGGTTTGACCTACACACGAGTGATAGATATATGTACGAAGAGGAAGAAGGGAAAAGTATTGATGAAGCAGGAGAGTTGTTTGGTAAATATATGTTTAATATCTGGATATGACCATCACAGAACAAATAAAGGAAATACTCTCTAGCATTAACTCTCAGTTTGGAAAGTTAGACGGTCATCAGTGTTCTGAGTTTGCCAACGCTTTAGCGGCGCTTCTTTATCCCCTAAGGACTTACGAAGCCGAGGGAGAAGGAGAGTGTAATAAGTTCATGTTAAACTTAATGGAAGAAGGGGACTCTAAAGCTAAAGCAGAAGTAAAGATGAAGAGCGATGAGGTTTATCAAAAGTATTGGAACATAAGAGCTATGAGAGAGGGGTCAGAGGAGACAATAAGAACATTAAAAGCAAGGATTAAAGTCCTTCAAGGAGAATTAGAAATATGACAAACAGAAAAAAAATACAAGGGTACATGCATGAGTTCCATTTAGAACACGAACACATGCCATCTAGAAGACAGGTAGGACAACACTTTGGGTGGACAGGGGGTTATATAACATCTCAACTTAAAATTTTAATTGAAGAAGGAGAAGTAAGCCTATGCCAAAAATGCAACGGAGTAGTAAGAAACTTTGCGATAGTGGGTGTCCAATCTGTAAAGGACGACTAACCACGAAGCGAGACGAAGAGACTCAAGAGTCGTGGGATGAGTGTATGGAATGTGCTTTTAGTCCTGACTATCCATGGTTTGCTAATAAGTATGGGGTTAAACTAGAGGTATGAGAGAAATAAAGTTCAGAGCTTGGGATAAGAAGAGCAGACAGCTACATCATACGGGATTCTTTGTTACGCCAAGTGGTAGCATAAAACTAATAGAGTATTATTGGGATAAAAAGCCAGACCTCATCCTCATGCAATACACAGGTATCTTTGACAAGAATGGGAGAGAAATATACGAAGGTGATATTATCGATTGGGTAGGGGGAGATAACATTAAGCATAAATATGAGGTGAAGTTTGGTTTATGGGAGTGTCTAGAAACTGAAATAGTAAATCATGGCTGTGGTTACGGTTGGTATGCAGACAGTCATGGAACAAACAAGGAGTGTCCTGTAGATGGATTCTATCCAGGAGACGGAAAGACAATCAGAGAATGCGAGGTAATTGGCAATATCCACGAGAATAAAGAACTACTATGATACAAGATATTATATTTGGAGCTGTAGTGCTGGTTGGATTATCCTTGATTCTTTTAGGTATTATAGGTTCTGAAAAAGACAGAAGAGCAAGAGATGCACGAATCAAAGTGCTGGAAAAAAGGATAGACCAAGAATAGACATATGAAAAAGAAAACACCTGAGTACTGGAGAAAGAGATGTACTACTCTAGCCAAGAAGATAGTTCGTACAAAGTCTAAGTTTACTTGTGAGTACTGTGGTAAGAACGAGCCAAACGTACAAACTCATGGTTCTCATATCTACGGAGAAGGTGTTTATAAGAGCATGTCTGCTGATTTGGATAACATAATTTGTCTTTGTTTCACTCACCATACTGGAGGATGGAATGCAAAAGAGCCAAGTTGGCATCAAGACCCAATGGAAATGACTGCATGGCTTAAAGAGAAATACCCAGAAAGATGTAAAAGATTAAGAATAAGAAGTCAAACAACCAAGCAGGTTGATTGGGAAAAGAAACTCATAGAACTAAAGACCCTAGAAGGGACCAAATGGGCTAATAAGAAATATAAGAAAGCATTAAAGAGGTTAGAGCTATGAGCTTCATTAGATTGAAAAGTCTTTGGTATGAATTAACGGGTAGGTGTTTGTTTTGTTTGGAGGATAAAGGAGTAGAGGTAGAGCTTGGAAGGACGTGGATAATATGTAGCTATGAGAGGCATTTCCACATCCCTAAAGGTTGGAAGAAGTACGAGGGTGTAGACTATGGTCTTGAGAGGCATTCTAAGCCCCCTAAAAACCATAAGGAGTTGAGTGGGCTAATAAGAAATATAAGAAAGCATTAAAGAGGTTAGAGCTATGATTAAACCAATTCTCACAAAAAAACAGTTCGATGAATACGAAAAGGTATTTAGCAAAGGTATATTTGATATTCAGATGACAATACCAGACTTCGGTGTCACCTATCCGAAAGATGAAAGAACGGCTGCCTATACAGCAGGATTCGCTCAGGGGTATGAGCTTGCAAGGAAGCATTTTAAGCCCCCAAAGAATAAGAAGAGCGTCCATAGTACCTAAAAAGAGTTTAAAGCTCGCTAAGGGGCTCTGAGTCGTCTTAGAATTGATAATTAACTAAAGATATATGAATAATCTTGTATGGTCTCCAGTAGTAATTACAGACACTAGAACAGAAACTCCTATATCTGAAAAAGGAAGGCAAATTGCTGAGTCTTATGAGAAGGTAATGGATTTTATGGAAGAAGAAAAGGATGGTGATGCTTTATGAGACCAAGTCCTCCGCCAGAACCTTCGGTTTCGACATCCCCACCCATATAGCCGTATTGGGACGGGTAGGAGTTCGGCTAGTTAATTCATAAGAATAAAGAGATGAAAGCAAGAACTAGGGAAGGAATAGGATTCGCAATAATGATAATAATAGTATTGTGTGTAGCAGTTATTATAAATTAACAAACCCTAACCAATAAAGAGATGAAAAGAGGTGATGTTTTATGACGGCTGGAGATAGTAAAATCCACCCAATGTGACCACACGTATAGCAGTATCGTGGTGGTAATAAGTTCTGCTAACTAATACTTAATGACAGGGAAATGAAGGAAAATAAAACACTAAAGATAGGATTATTTATAATAGAGGGAGTGCTAATGACAGGGGGTTTAATTTGCCTTTACATTGTTGACTGGAAAATAGCGGTGGGTGTGTTCCTAGCAGCTTGGTCAGTAAATATTCACAATAGATGAAACACCTAAACGCCCTAATAGAAGATGACGATAAGAGGTTCTTAAAATCCTATTCTCGAAAGAAGAAAGTTTCTGAGTCGGATATAGTAAGAAAGGCAATATCTAATTACAGGAAGCTGACGGGTTATGATAAGCCATATAAAAGAGATATGAAAAGAAAAGCACGATGCTCATATTACGGACATGATGTAAAAACTGGATCATACAATGCTAATTGTTGTACAACCTGTAAAGTAGGAATGAAGTGTCAGTGTGAACAAGACAGCTCACCATCTCTTTGGTTCTTTAAAAGCAAGCCAGACAAGGAATATGATGAGTTCTATTGTGGGTGTTATGGATGCGATTAACTAATCTCTTAACGTTTCATCCAAAGAATAAGAAGTATAAAAAGAACAGCTCCTGTGACGAAAAAGATAATGTCTGATAGGAACTGGTCTGGTTGTTCTACTATTATGATTATTTAGCTCTTAGAAACATTCCTTCTAGGGCGCCTAAGATTCCAGCTATTGCTAGCGGAAGCTCTATTTGTCCTAGAAAAGCACCGAGAGCCAAGAATACGACGAGCGCCGTTCCTGTTATGTATGTCCTCTTTCCTTTTAGTTGCATAGATATTTTATTAATGATTATGCTAGACGCGTCCCTCTTCTCGTCCTACGTCCTTTTGTTTTCTTCTTTATTCTTATCCTAGTCCTCTTGGGCTTTCTTTTTACTCTTATTTTTAATGGCATAGTTAATATAGTTCAATGGTCGTGTCTGGTCTTATTAGTATGTTCTTGATTGTTGCTATGTCTTGTGCCATCTTCTTGTCTTGCTCTTTCATTGTCTCTATATCTTTTTCGATAATAGCAACAGAAGTCTGTATGCCGTTTTGAGTTTCTTTGTATGCAGTTAATTCACCATCCATGCTAGACACCTGCATTGAGAAATATCCTATTAAAGCAAGAAAGACTGTAATGACTATTAAAAAGGTTTTCCATGGGACGTATCCGTTTGTGTTTTTCATAGCCCTTTTGTTTTATCTCTCGACTTCCAGAACATCATCTTATTTGTCAGGTCACTGTAATCAACAATGATAGTCTTTCTCTTTCCTGTGATTCGGTCACGGTAGTAATCATTCTCTGCTCTGCTAGGGTCTCTATTGAATACAAACCTAAACGCTTTATTTACCTTTGATGTCAGACTCGCGACTCTATCAGCGTTAGCGTTCTTTAAGACGTTGAGAGGGTCTACTAGGATTTTACCTATCTTAGTCTCGAAATGAAGATGACATCCAGTAGAAAAACCCGACGTTCCTACCCATGCGAATACCTCTCCTTCTTTCCATTCCTTTCCTTTTCTCTTGTATCCTATTGCTTTTAGGTGAGCGAATCTAAACCAATATCTTCCGTCTAGGCTCACGGCTTCTACTGTATTTCCATATCCATACCTCCAACCTGCGAATGTTTGTCTCATAGATGTAGGAGCTTTAACAGGTTTTCCACATTTAGCACTAATATCTATTCCTTTGTGCTTTCTTCCTGCTAGCCCTCTAAGGATAAAGAAAGACGTCCATGGGTACTTGACTCCAAAGGGAAAGGATACTGGTCCTGTTACTGAACGTATCATGTAAATAATTATAGCATATCTTATCTGGTTGTGGTATTATTGATTTAACGATTGTTGTTTCCACCAGAACACCAGCCGTTAAACTCTTAACTCTGGTGGGTTAGGAGTTTTTTTATGAATAAATTATGTGAGTGTGGGTGCAAAAGAGAGGCGAGTATTTCTAAATACACCGACAAAAGAAGGGGGTTGATTAAAGGTCAGCAGAATAGATTTATAAATGGTCACAATGAAAGAAAGAAAGTTCGTTATATAGTTAATGAAAATGGTTGTTGGGTATGGCAACTATTCTTAGATAAAGAAGGATATGGTAAGGTTGGACGAAGGAAGTCTGGTAAAACACGCATGTATATGGCTCACCGTGTATATTACGAGAAACACAGAGGAAAGATTCCTGATGGATTGCAAATTGACCACTTATGTAGAAATCATTCCTGTGTAAATCCTGAGCATCTTGAAGCGGTTACTACTGGTGAGAATACACGTCGTGGAGATAGAACGAAGCTCACGTGGAAGAAAGTAAAAGAAATTAGGCGTTTATGGAAAACTGGAAAATATTATCAACAAGAAATCGGAAATATATTTAATATAGACCAATCAACTGTTTCTTATATAGTTAACAAAAAACTATGGAAATACCAATAAAGAAAAGGGGTACTATTGCTAGTACCCCGACGCTACTCCTTTGGTTTACATTCTGGGCAAATGCAATAGGTAACGTCTGTTCCTTTTGGTAATGAACAAGCGTCTGCCCATGTCTTTGCTTCTGCATTCAGTTTGTCGCTCCACCTGTGGCAGATACTACAAGAATAAATTGTGAGAACAAGCATGGGGCATCTCCTTGTAAAGAACCAGTACTTAATGTATTATACACCTATATCTTACTAATAACCAGTATTTATGAAAAAAGGATTATGCGAATGTGGGTGTGGTTTGAAAACAAATATAGCAGAAAAGACATATAGCAAAAGAGGTTTGAATAAAGGTGACGCATATAGGTTTGTTAAAGGTCATCAAAAAAGAAAAGTCCAGTATGTGATTGATGAAAAAGGTTGCTGGGTATGTCAGTTAAAAAAGAATCATAATGGATATGCTTATGTCTATTATGATGGGAAAAACCATTTAGCACATAGGTACTATTACGAAAAATACAAAGGAGGTATTCCTGAAGGATTACAAATAGACCATCTATGTAAAAATCGTGCTTGTATAAATCCCGAGCATTTAGAAGCTGTAACTAACAGAGAGAATGTACATCGCAGTAACGTCACAAAGCTAAGTGACAATGATGTAAGCGAACTAAGAAGAATGTATGCCACTGGTAGAGTTTCACAAAGAGAAGTAGCTAGTGTTTTTGACATTTCTCAACAGCATGTATCTGATATTATAAACGGGAGATACCATTCTCCTTGACACAACAGTATCATGGTATTAGTGTGGGGGTATGAGAATAAATTATGAAACTGAAAAGATTATCGCGTTCATAGTTTGGATTATAGTCGTTATTGTTTTATTCCAGCAATGATTCGGTCAATGTCTTTAGGAATGTTTCTTGTTCTTTTTTGTTGTTAGGAAAAGCAGTATTAGCAATGACTCTACCGAAACCAGTTTGTTGTAGTAGAAACTTTATATCCCCCTCTGAAACACCCTGCCTAGCTGTCGCTCCTACAACTCTTTCTACTGCTTGGCTGACAGTAGAAACTGTTGGACCCACTACCCCCTCTAATAGTTTTCCATATTTAGCACTAACCAGAGTATCAGATACAATTCCGAATCCTCCTACTTGGAAAAAGTCCTCTATATACCTATCAAGGAGGTTAGTTGGTCGTTTTGAACCAGTCGCTAGAGATTTCACATCTGCCACTACCTCTCCAGTCATAGGAAATATGGTTGATAATATAAGTATGTCCCGTGCAACACCTTTATAATTTCCTGCTTGTATTTCTCTTTTGAATTTGTTTTTTAGGAACTTTGCCTGTTGAAATGCAAAACTCTTATACTGAGTAATAACCCTACCTTCTGGACTCGATGTAAAGAAAGATGGTAGGTCAATCGCCCTTCCACGAAATTGAGTAATCTCAGACATTACCTGTCCTGCTAGTAGTAATTCATCTTCAGCAAGAGTACCCCGCTTTAATGCAATATCAGGATTTATGCCGAGTTCTTTTAATCTTCCCCTGAAAACAGGGCTATTGGGTTTCCTTAGTAATTTACCAAACGTACTCCTTGCATACTCAAACCCTGTGTTAGCTGCAACAACACGATTAGCTTTTTCAACAGCAGAAAATCCTGTGAACTTTAGAAACTTCTCACCAAATCCCCCTTTGACACCCGATGCTTGATGAGCTTGTCTTAATACAGATTGTAAGGTAGCTCCTGTTTGTAATGCTCTTCGTTTACCAGGCTCTGTGAGTGAGTATGCAATACCCTTACCGAGACTCTTTAGGTCAGCACTCAGTAATGTATTCAGACTCTGAGAGGCGTTTGATAGTTGAGCAAAAGCGAGTTTTGGTATCTGTAATGTTCTTAGAAAAACTGATATTTTCTCTCTCTTAGGGCTTGCGTCAATGGCTCCACGGGCTACTTTCACCAAATTTGAAACTTCCTTACCAGCGTCTATTCCTTCTTTCCTGCGAATCTGACCTACCAAAGAATCTATCTTCTCAAACTTCTCACCGAATAAAGGTATTTCTTCCAGTCTTTTTGTTGAACTTAAAATATAAGCAGGTATTACTCTTCTCGGGTCTGGGTCATAAAATGGGAAGTCAAACTCTCTAGCGTGTTCTAGCGAACCAGAACGCTCTAAGCGAGAACGATTGAAGAATCTCAAAGTCATTCCTTTTGCTTGGTCTTTAGTCTTTGCTTGTCCTGTTTCTAGTAAATGGTTTACCCAAAACTCTCCACCTTTACCATTCTGCGCCACGAACTCTAGGTAACTATCCAAGACATTTGCAGCTTCATTTTCATCAGCAAACTTCCCTGTGCGAACAGAATTTGCTACCACTTGGTCACGTATCTTACCCTTCTGTAATCTCTCTACGGTAGGAGTCATATGAGGGAAGAAGTCCTTACGAGGGAAGAAGGGTCTACTCACTCCTCTTTTTAACTTGACTTGTACACCCTTTCTTTGGGCTTCACTTCCGATAGCCTTTCTTAAACTATCTATTGCATTAAAGGAATCTGTTACTTGTTGGCTTAATGTTTCTAATCCTGTTATTGATTCAGGCTTTAATGCAGTCAGCTTTCTTTCTGATGGTAATATTTTTTTAGTTTGGTTGAAGATGTCAGTTAACTGTTGCTTGGTTTTGAGTACATCTGGGTTTAGTATCTTTATTTCAGCTTCACTTGCACTTGTCTTCCCAAGAGTTCTAAAGTCGATGGCATCAAATCCGTTCTCTTTTGCCCATTTACCGATAATCGGCTCTGCTTTTTCTGGTGTCAAAACTGGGTCAGCAGCCTTGTACGCACTGAATATATCATCTGGTATATCTTTTTTGGTAGCTATCTTAGCACTTGAAGAGATGAAGCTCTCTTCTACTGTGACTTTCTTCGGTTCTCTTCCAAGTCTTGGAGCAACAAAGTCCTCAAGCTCTTTTTTAGGCTTAGCGAATTGTTCAGCAATTTTTCTGTCTGTTGTAACAGGAAGACCTCTATCACCAATCTGTGCTATGTCCAGTTTCTCGCCACCTCTAAACACCTTCTGTTGACTAGCCACAAACTCCTCCGCTGTCTTAGATTGCCCTGCCCCTTCAATACCCTTTGACAGTTTTGTGACCTTAGGTTCTAAGAGTTCCTTTCCCCTGCCTTCCAACAAATCTACTAACTTAAATGCTCCTTCATCATCGAGGTTAAATAACCCCGCCTGAGTCACTGCGTCTAGTTCTTTACCAGCTCTTGCGACGTGAGCTCTATCTGCTGTTAGGAATCTCTCTGCTATTTCTTTTCCTGCTGGTCCAAAGTCTTTCTCAAGTCTTGCACCGATTGACATTACGACTCTTGGGTTTTTTTCCAATATCTTCTGAAAGCTCTCTTTTGCAATCGCTCCTGCTTTCCCTAGTACTCTACTACCTGCCTTGACCGCTAATGCTCCACCTAATTGTACTGGTGCACCAATTGCAGTTCCAACAGCAACTGATTTAAAAAACTCTCCAGTATCAGCATCTTCACTCAATGCATCTGCCCCACCAAACGCACCACCTATTGCAGCACCACGAGCTAGTGTAGCTACTTTCGTGGCTCCTTTGATACCAAATGTTCCAGGGGCGGCGAATAATGCTGTTCCTAAAACATCACCAATAACCTGCTTTGTAGACCTTGGAGGGAATACGTCTTTGTATGTCGGTAATCCTTCTAGGGTATTAGCGAGTATTTGTTTACGCCTATCATCCATTCCTGAATTTTTAATCTGCTCTGCAAGATTTTTCGCTCGCTGTTCTGTTACTTTCAACGCCTTCGCTGATGGCAGTAATCTAGCCAAGTCTTTACCTAAATTGATAGGTGCTGAAAATACACTCTGGACTATCCCTTTTCGCTCAGTAAACGGTACGCTTTGTTCTGATGGTGCTACTGGTCGATTAACTGGTTGGATACTACGTGAAGTTTCCTGTCTTTTTTGTAAGAAGTCATTAAAGGAACCAGCACTAGGAGGCTGTATTTCTCTCGTAACTTGAGTTCCTTTGTTTTTATTTAGAAACTCCTGAAAAGTCTGTGCCATAGACTAGAATCCAAGTAGTTTGCGAATACTAGATGATGTATTTACAGAATCAATACCATCTTGTATAGCATCGCTGTTTGGGTCTACTCCTAATGCTCTTATCTCGTCTTCTAACTCACCTCTTGTTTTGGTATTTGGTTCAACTGTTGCTAAGAATTGTAGTGCGTCACTCTCGTCTGGTTGCCCAGCAAATACGACATTTCCTGTATTTATATCAACAACATCACCATCAACCGTTCGTAACTCCTGTTGTGGTTTTGGCTCTACTATAAATCTGTTCTGTTCTACGTTAAACAGTCCACCTTGGAGTTCTATTATTCTATCTTTTGCTCCCACTGGTCCACGCAGAGCCTTAGCTGTTTGAGCTCTAGTCAAGTCAATACCTGCCTTTAGTTTCTCTAATTGTAGTTTATCAGTTTCAGACATCTGGAAGTTGTCAGGGTTTATCGCTGCAATGACCGACGGAGCAAAGCTCGCTGGGACGTCTGCCATGCTTATTTGACCACGTTCAACTAATGAAGCGAAGTTAGCAACTGCTTTCGGGTCAAGTGTTTCAGGAAACAAATCTTCTCCTAGTTTTACAGCTTGGTCTAACACCTGTGCTCCAGCCTTAAATAACTCCTCTTGGAACGCTGACTGTCTTTGTAGTGCATTGACCTCTGGGTCTATCTTAGCTCCTACCTGAGCGTTTCTTATAGCTCTCTGTTGGTCTGGTGATAGGTCTCTTAAATCTTCTGGGGTCGGTTCACTTATAATATCTGCCTGTTGACCTCTGAGGTCCGAACCACGTTCTCTCACGTCTGTTCTAAATGTAGCTTGATTCTCCTGCATTCTCGTAAGGAGGGTTGTTATGTTTGCTGCAAACTTTTGTTTCACGGTAGAAGAAGGGTCTGAGAATACGTTAGCAATAGGGTCTGTGCCTTGTACCGAAGAAGCTGCTTGTGTTGTTTGAGGGGTTATCTGTCTAGCCCTACCTACTATGAACTTGTCTCCTTGCTTGGTTAGCTTCTCTCCACCAGGACCTCTAAAGGTCTCAAAACCTCTTGGGTCTTTCTCTCCCGTAGAAGTGATAGCCCTTTCGTTCTCTGTTCCTTTTCCTATTGTTATTGTTCTAGCCATTATGTTGTATTTAATCTTCTTGTACGCTCTTGTGCCTCTATCTCACTAGCTCTTACTCGTTGTTCTACTTGCTGTTGTTTTACGAGCGAACCCTTGACTGGTTCTTTTGATAGCTCGAATAGAGGTTTTCTATCTGTAGTCTTTTCTGCTGCTTGTTTAGCGAATGTTATTCCAGGTTGGAAACCACTGACGTCTAACGCTCTGATTCCTGGGATATTAACAGAAGCTAGATTCTCAGTCCCTATTCTTCTCTCTACTTCTCTGCCCGCGATACGTGAAGAAGCGAGAGCTTGATTAGTAGCTTGCTCTATACCTCTGCTGGTTGATTCTGCGAACTCTCTTTCTTGGCTTGCTCTGACACCACTAATACCTAGTCCTCTTTCTGCCGCTGATTCACGGATGTCCTTTAGCCCACCTCTGAAACCTTGTGCTTGTGCCTCTGCTTGTAAGTCTAATGATTGTTGTAGTTCTCCTAATCCTTCCTCTAGGTCTGTTCTAATAGCCTTAAACTGTGATTGGAAGAAAGGATTAAGCTCTGCTATGGCTTGGTCTAGGAAACCACTAATCTCTCCTGGGTTAAACGTAATCTGTGGATTTATTCGCTTGTTAGTACTCTGCACTCCTTGTTCAAACGCTCCTATTAGTTTGTCTATGTTTTCATCTCCTGTACTCGGTAGAGTGCTTGCTATGTCAGCTGGTCTTGATAATACAAAAGTACCGTCTTGTTGGGTGTATAAAGCTCCATCTGGACCTGAGAAGATACTGAATCCTCTCGAATCTTGTTGGTTCGTATCGGTTATATTAACTTGTTGTCCGTTTACACTTATTTGGGGCATGACCTTAGTATACCATATTAACTAAATGAACCCCCAATAGTACTCAAAACAAGCCACAAATCATTTCCCATAGCAATTAGGTGTATGTAGTCGCCCGCATCTGCAAAGACCACAGACGTACCCGTAGCACTAGCAACACCGTTAAACTGGTCTGTACTGTCTGTATTCAATGTGACATTATTCCCACCATCTGTTACTAAGCTGATAATATATGTTTTACCGAGTGTGTTTCGTGCGTTAGGAAGGGTCAATGTAATAGCATTATTAGTCGTATTACAATTTATGACAGTATCTCCATTATCTAGTGTTTTCGCTGTTCCATTAAAAACATTGTGACTAGTAAGAATCTTTGTGTCTGGTATTGTTTTGTCTAAGAGTTGTTGATGACTTATTTGATTATCTAAAACATTAGGAACCATTGGTGTAGATGTCTTTCCTAGGTTTTCTATAGGTGCCTCAAAGAAGTTCTTTTTTCTATAAACAGATTCATCAAAACCAGCCTCCTCCAAGGTAGTGTTGGGTTGTTTGAATATCTTTTGTTCGTCTTCTTCATTAGCCATACTTGTATTATAGCTAAAATTGGCATATAATGTAATTGACGATTGCGTATCCGCTAGTACATAGTCGTCTATACCTTTCTTCTAGCGGGGAAAGGTATTTTTTATGAAAACAAAGTATGGAGAGTGTCATTGCGGTTGTGGTGGTAAAACGAATATAATGCCACATAACGATAAAACGGTAGGTCTGGTAAAGGATAAACCTTACAAGTTTATTCGCGGGCATAACAATAGAAAGCAGTGTGCAAGATATAAAATAAACAAGAATGGATGTTGGATATGGCAATTGAAAATAAACAAAGCTGGCTATGGTCAGACTTGGGTTAATGGGAAACATATTAGCGCACATAGAGCCTATTATGAACAAGCGAACGGAACAATACCAAAGGGATTACAGATAGACCACTTATGCAAAGTTACTACTTGTGTGAACCCAGAGCACTTGGAAGCGGTGACACCAGCGGAGAATGTGCGTCGTAGTAGTAACACTAGATTAACTCGTGAAGACGTAAATCAAATTAGAAAGATGTATAATAGTGGTAAATTTTTACAAAAAGAATTAGCAAGAGAATTTAGAGTGGCTTGTAACCATATTTCTCAAATAGTTAATTATAAAAAATGGAGATAACTATGATTTCGGTACGCGAATTATAGAATTTATTATCGACACTCCGTCCCAAATCCAACCCTGCTTACGATTGGCTCCAGATATTCGGAACCTTATTTTGTGCCCTTTTATATTTAAGTCGTTACGAGAGGTCCATACGAATTTATCCAGCTTACCTAATTCTCTCCACGTTGTGTCTGAGTCAGACTCATTCTGCCATGACAACATCATGCCTCTTGGTATAGTGGAGTATGATGCTACTTGTTTAATTATTTGAGTATACGACAAATCGACAACTTCTATCCACTTAGTTCGTAAATCAAAGAATATAGCATCACTATTATCCGTGTCCCCTACGTTTAGTTGGTACACGGTAGAGTTAGCGTCTCCTACTAGGGTATCTAAATTCGTGCCAGTGTCTCTAACTATCCCTCTTAAAAAACGAGATGGATATGAATAAACAGCCCAAACTTGAGAGCTTATAGTATAACGTAAAACCACATTCGTAAATGAGACTAAATCTATTGTAATGCTACCTGTCGACCAATACACATGGTCGCCATCTGCATCGTTCCATGCTGCTATATCATCGTATTCTTCTCTGTCTATATTTCTTATAAAGTCATCTATTGGTCTACTTATCTCAGAGGGTTGTCCACCTGCGTATAAGTAAAGTCCTGAAGGGTGGAACCAGAAACATCCAGCTTTGTTAGTCACAATACTCTCATGGGAATAAGTACCTACGTTTATTAGCGGGTCAGGGTCTAGTCCTGCTGTTCCAAAGAATCTGTAAATGTAATCTCTCTTAAATATTAGAAGCTCTGAGCCTACTCTCTTTAGTCCTGCACCGTTCTGTCCGTCTGAAGGATTAATATCAATAAAGTCATTCGTTGTATCCCATGTTATTGCTAAATTGTTATTAGCAGTAGATGAGAAGAATAACCTATCTGGGTCTGTAGTCGTGGAAAAAGCGTAGACTTTATTCTTAAAGAACTCCATGTAAGCAGCCGAGGGTGCTCCTGAAGCATTGGTAGTATCAGGAGTTCCATTACCATCCCATGTCTTCATTCCGCTTGTTCGATTGGTATAGAAGACCAAATCCAAAGCATTCATAAACCTTTCTTTGTCTGTGGCGTCGCGTGTGTCGTCTATTTGTGACCAAGAAGAACCATCAAGGAAGTACATTATTCCTCCTGCTTGTACCATTACTTGATTATCAGAACCGTCTGCGTCTAAGAATTGATGAAGACCTAGAATATCAGTTCCAACGGTAGAAGTCACTACGATTTCAGGGGGATTAGTTCCATCAGCAAAATCTACATTGACACTAGCTTCTTTTTCACTCGCCCATGTTACTGAGCCTGCTATATCACTCGCTAGTCGTAATCCTAGCTTAGTAAATCCAGACTTGTTTATACTCCCAAAGCCCGTAAGGGTGTATTCATTAAACGCAGCCGTACTCAAGCTCGCTAGTGTTTTATCACTCGCTATTTTAACACCGCTAAAACTACTATAATCACTATCAATGAGAGCAGTATTACTGTCTGTATTTGTTGTCACGAGTGATAACGACTGGCTTGTCAGTGTTTCGATTTTTGAGTTTACATAGATTCTTACTTTTGCTGAATCTATGACTGCGGGGTTAGCTATTGCTGATGTGTCGAATACAAAAGCTCCTCTTCTTACTTCTAAAAATTTGTCTGTTTCATCACTGGTTTCTATCTTGACTGCTTTTTCATTATTGTCATCGTCAGTAGAGGCGTTTCCTTCACCTGATGTTATGTCTGCAAAAGACTCGATTGATACGACTACAGCAGAAAATGCTCCACTAGAAGTAAACGTATGTATTGTGTCAGCTCCGTCTGTTGTTGTAGTCCCTCCCGTAGAATCAGTCGTTATTCCGTCACTACCGTCAGTCGCATATCTGATTATTACAATTCCATTTTTACCGTTTCCACCAGCCTCACCGCCACTACTATTACCTTGTTGCGCAAATCCACCAGACCCAGGTTCCGACGGGCTTGGGTCATCATTATCTTCCGATGCCCCTGGTCCACCTTTAGCATATGTAACAGATGCTCCACTTATAGAGTTTGCTGTACCTAATCCTCCTCCACCAGCACCACCACCGCCAGGATTACTTCCAGCACCACCAGCACCACCTCCACCACCAGAAGAGCGAGATGCAGTGACACCATCTCCACCGTCATTTCCTTGACCAACAGTACCAGTACCACCTGACTCACTACCAAACGCTCCACCTCCACCACCAGAACCACCATTTCCAGCACCACCAGTACCGCCACCGCCAGCACCAGACCCACCACCGACTGCGGTTTGAGTATCAAAAACAGAATTTCCTCCAGCAGAACCAGCACCTCCACCCGCAGTTCCACCTGCTCCAGCAGCACCGACAGTGACTACATATTCTTGTGTTGTGACAGCAAAGGTTGCATCTGCAATATATCCTCCTGCTCCTCCTCCACCTCCAGGCTGATTACTAGTTTCGCTATCGCCACCACCACCAGCTCCACCAGCGACAACCAATAGATTGACATTAGCAGTTCCTGCTGTTGAAAGTTCTCTCGCTACATGACCATCCACTCCACCACTAGGGTCAAAGGTCTGTTCTCCCTGTGAACCGCTTATCTGCGTTGCGAGGATGGTGTATCCGAGCCGTTGAGTGATTACAGGTAGTTTATCAAAGTGACAATTCAAAGACCCGCTAACGGCGTTCTCAGGTCTTAGAGGGTTTTCTATATCTGAATACAACCCCCTACTAAAGTCCCTTAGAGTGATTGGTTGGGTCAGTTTTACGTTTGCCATAGCTAGTCGTTTGACCTATCGCTCGGGAAGTGTTCGGAAATAGGAACATCTGGTATAAACATAATTGGTCTGTCTGCTCTTTCCTTAGCTATCATCTTGTTTAGTTTTCTTTGATATGTGAGGAAGTCAGGGTCTTCATTTGCTACTAAACCTTCATCTCTTGCTTGTTTTATCTTCCACTTTAACCCGTATGTAAACATGTCGTATTCTGGTTCATCAAAGGTATCAGCGTCACTGTCTATCGGTGTTATTGTTTTATAATAATCCATTGTAATGTTCTCTCCTTCCATGTCTGCCTTTAGAGGGACTTCAAGGTGAGCTTCTCCTTCCCATACTGAATAGAAGTCAGGTCTGCCAAATTGAGCATTTTGCCATACATCTCTGTTTATGACATGAGTAGCTGTTATTCCCGTGACCCCTGATAGGACGTTGGTAGTCCGATTGTTAGCTGTGTAGTCTATTGTGTCTACTGTCCCGCCTGTGACGATTGAAATAGACCCACTATCAGCAAAGTCTCCTGAATCAGTGAGAGTTATGGAACTAGCTGCTGTGTCTGTTATTGCTACTCCTAAATCATTGTGAACCATGTTTATCTGTCTTTGGTCCCAAAACTGTTTAGGGGCTGGTTTTAGGTTGAAATTGTTAGAACCTATCTTTAATCCATAAATGTTACTCGCTGAGTTTCTATCCTGTAGGTCGCTCGGGAGTGTGAAACTGTTAGTCCCTGCTACCGCCGCTCCGACTATCTTGTCGTACTCTTCTCTGAATATCCATCTCTTTGCAGATTCATGTACGTCTCTTCTTAATTCAAATAAGGAATCATTTAGGAATCTATCGTTTACCTTTCCGTCTATGGCTGTTCCTGAGTAAACTTGACTCAATGTGAGTCCCATTGCTTCTATTGCTCTCTTTTTTACTGAGAAAACTGTGTCGTCTCCGTATCCTGTCGCAAGGAGTTCATCTGAGTCATCAGAAGTCAATCCAGACGTACTGTTTACAAACAAGACCCTGTATGTGTCTGTTGCTAGTCCTGTGGAGTCTTGGTAGTGGTGTTCTGGGTTCTGGAGTTCTATTGTGACTGTAGTCAGAATGGAAAACGATGTAGAAGCCGCACTCTGGATTCTGACTTGATTAAATGGAATAAACGTGACATCAGTTCCAGAATCGTGGTCAAAAGTAAGAGTCCCTACAAAGTTAATTGTCTCAGAGTTTGTAATTGAAGATACTTGAGCTATTTCTGTTTTAGCTTCTCCTATCTTTCCTATTACTACATATTCGTTTTGTGAGAATGTAGCCCCGTCTTGGGTGTCTACAGAAGAATCCCCAGAAGAAGCATTATCAGACATGTTTACCTTTGGGTATCCAGTCAGGTCGGGTAATAGAATAAAGACATCTGTTCCTATAGCTCCTCTTTCAGTTCTTAGGCGGGGTTTGTTCATAAAGACATTATACCTTAATTAGTTAATATATCATCATATGGGGGATGAACGCAGGACCACCACTCGGGGTGTAGGTGACATAGATTGAGAACTTATGAGTATCATGAGACTCCACATTCATGGGGTCATCAATAGATGCTTGAGCAGGGTCAGCAAAATGCCCTTGGTCAGTATCACCAGTATCATATTTTATGGTTGTAAATCCTTGTGATGCTCCTATAGAAGGAACATAACCAACAGCGCTTATAGCCGCGCTTGAATCAAACGTGAAATCAACCCAAGCAAATGCTGCGGGGGTAGTAACGCCGACAACAGAAGCCTTCAGACTCAAATCGCTATGTAGATATAAAGCACCATCTATTGGAGCACCACCACTGTCGTTATTGTCTTTGAAATGAGCTGTGAGTTTTGTAGCATCCCCAGCTGCTCCTGTGAATAAAGAACCAACAGCAGTATCTGCGGGAGCACCAGATGAATTTATAAGGAAATTACTACCACCAATACTCGTAAACCCAAAAGTAGCACCCGCGGCGTGTCTTATCGGATACACCGCGTCATCCAAGAACTCCTGCGGTATCGTAACCGTCATCTTGTTATCTATCTGAAGCTCACCCCATACCCATTTACCAACTGCATCCTCTATTCTTGGTCTGTATATATGGAATGCTTTACCTGCTTTGTATTCCTTACCCCCAACGTAATTAGGTGGACAGTCTTTATAGTAAACAGCATAAGAACCTACTACGTTATCTGGTCTTATGTTACCAGCGTCTATTTCCTCTTGGGTTAGTTCTGGTTGATAGAAGAACTCCAGTCCTTTAGTTTCCATTGAGAACTCAATCAGGTTAGTGTCTGGTTTTTCTTTTAAGATGACCTCAAACTCATACGCATCCTTTACCTCGTAAAAATGCGCCTCACGCTTGTCGCTTTCGTATTTTATCTTATCACCATCCTCACGGTGTGTTCCCGTATCTCCGAGTAACCTAAAAGAACAATTAACTTGATTATCCCAACGCTTTAATTTGATTTGTGGGTAGAAGTCTACTTCTTTTGAGTCACCTATTTCTACCGTGATTCTATCCTTTGGGTCGTCTTTGATTGTATTTAAGTAGGTGTTCATGCTGGTCTTATCCCAACGGTAATTTTTAGCCCTTTAGCGGGTGTTCCAAAGGCAGTATCGACATCAAAAGTCAAAATATCTCCAGCAGTTATAGCAGTCGTTGTTAAATCTGGTTGCGTAGTAGCTAGTGTTGTGTCTTTTTCTCCTGTTTCTATATCTAGTTTATTAGTATCCATTATAGTCGTACCATTCAAGTGAACATCCACAATCATTGTTCCTGTAGACCCAGCCGTATCAGTATAAGCAGCGAAGTAGTCTTTATTAGAATCATCTTGAATAATTACCCCAGTGAATGGAATTGTAAAATCACCACCAATAGTCGTGTCTGCATCTACATCAGTCCCGTCAGCTACTAAGACAAAGGTCACGAATCTTAGATTTCTAAATGAACCCTGCAAACCATCAGGTGATACAGCTCTCCCTGCATCCGTTCCTGTATCTGTTTCATCTGCAGTCGCTACTTCAATTTTACCAGCAGTTGTTAAATCCGCAGCATCAACTATAGCAGTGGCATTTCCTGAAGACAATGTACCGACTGTGACTAAGTTAGAGCAAGTAGTTATGCTCGCCTGTGTTGCTTGTGTGGTTGCAGTATCAGGAGCTAAACTTGTAATAGTCGTTACTGTCGCCGCATTGCCTGTAATTGAACCAGCGATAGCATTGGTTACTTGTAAGTCAGCAA
>SDBT01000926.1_pt1 | contig 49248 bp, 69 predicted proteins | sample 2277101 | NCBI WGS metagenome assembly SDBT01 (sample SAMN10404973, study PRJNA504765) | marine sediment metagenome | isolation source: marine sediment core GS10_PC15, 103 cmbsf | place: Arctic Ocean: Southern Knipovich Ridge | collected 2010
CGTTGTCGACAAGCCCGCGCCTGTGAACCGTGAATAGACTCTTACCACTCTGTCGTTCGTTCGGTTCGCGGTTCGCACTGGACCCGAGAATCCACTTGACAATTCGTGTCTTGCCGTAACCGGTTGGTGCGTTGAGAATCACACGTCCATGCCGAGCCAGCGCCTCGCGAGTTCGGTCACGGTGTTCTGCTTGGTGTTCATAGAGTGTCGGGAGTTCAATCACTTCCACTCCTTAATAGAATTCAGTAATTGCTTGCAATCCTTAATCGCCTTCGCGCACCGAACAGACGACGGCTTCAGGTGATGCAAGTCACCGAACGCGCGCATCAGGGCTTCGCAAGTTTTTTGAGTCTTCTGCCTTTGGGTCGTGATTCGATCTTCGTCTACGTCTCCTGCTGGCTCACCGTGGGGATGGTTGCATTTCATGCAGGCCAAGCCATCGCCGTCGACCTTCCACCTTTCCCCCGCGCAATTAGGGCACTTGCCATAGTCCTCGGGCGTGTCCTCCGGATCGGGAACCGGTTCGGAATCGTCGTCGATAGGTTCGTCCGATTCCGGTTTCGCGTGCTTGCCGATAAGCTCCAAAGCCTCTTTCTTGGACATGCTTTTGCCCGAGTGAGCGATCTTGACGGCTGCATTCAGGGCCTTTTTCGGTGTTGCCGGCTTAGCGAGTTCATCAAGGGCTGAATCGTCGAACTTAGCGAAGCACAAAAACCCCTCAAATTGGGGCGAGGTGTCCGAAATGGGACAGCCTACGCCAGAAGAGGGGAGCCCTAGGATTTTCGGGGCCAGTCCCTCCCACCGGGAAATCGCTCGATAGGCACTTGAGCGCGATATCCCAAGTCCTTCCACCCATTTTCCGAATGTCTTTTCGCTATTGTGATCCAAGCATGTATTCCGGGCGAGGTACAGCTCGTGTGATAAGCGAAACAGGGTGTCCTTTCCTTGGCGTAGAAGCTTGGCGAGGTCACGTTCGTGACACGCCAGCTTGCCCTTCAGTTCCTTGTCTTCAATCAGTAAAGGGAGGGTTGTGACAGCCATGATTCAATCTCCTTATTGGTTCGCGGGAAGCTCTTTGGCCACGGATCGCAGTTCCATTTGTCCTTGGAAAACTCGGGAATACGTTCGAGCGTCACGTCCGGAGCCCGTTTATCGCACGCCCATCGGATGAATTCCGCCATCGCGTAATCAAACTGAAACCATTCGCCGCGTATCCTTGTTTCACGAAAATGCTCATGGAGAAAGAGTTCCGTATATCGGCTGTCGGCGGGCATGTAGCCAAGCAGAAGCAGTGGCTCTGGCGTCCCAGTTTGAAGCTGCAATAGCCGTTGGGCACACTCATTGCCCGTATAGCCGATCTTCACTGATAAACTGTGCGGAGCCAGTATGAAATAGGCGTGCCCTGTTGGCTCTATGCACCACATGTTCTGGAAACAGTTCCGTGCTGCCGCAAGGGCCCGCTGCATAGTCGCCGCCTCTTCTGGGCTGTCATCCTGGGTGCCGTGGGTAAAGGCGGTTATCATTCGCACAATAGTGAGCGGGACTATCCCCCATCGCCTCGCAAATCTGCGAATCTCACATTCTTCTATGTCGCCACTCACATAGGGCAATATGGTGTCAATCCAAAACTCACCGCCCAAGAGCAGCAGGTTTTTGAGTGCTTTTGGTGCTGCGCCAACGATGTCTTCCTCATCTGTGATTGGCTGCATCGCTTCTACGACGAGGTGCTTCAATGCGTCCGCTGGTCGCGACACAGGCAGCTTCCGCAAGCGCTCGGAAATGTGTAGGTCGACGGACATGAATTCGCCTTCCGTGCTAAAATGCTTCCCCCCAGTTATGCCACAACACACCCGCTAAGAATTAGCGAAGAATTGCCTGGGAGGAAGCGTAGCTGTTGGTATTGAATTGTGGCATATCAGGGAATTTACCACATCAAACTTGGTTGTCAACACCAATTAACAGTCGCCTTAGGAAACAGTAGTTTGTAGAGCGGCTCGATGTCGTCGTATCCGTTTGCCTCGTCGACAACGATTTCACAGCCGTCGCCTGATTCGTCACAGAAAAACGTGCAATCGTTATCCAGCGTGACAAGCAGATCCTCCTCTCGAATCGTACCGTCCTTGACTGCCTGGTAGAGTTCCTCGATAGTTGCGAAACGTCTCGTATTCATAACTCAACTCCTTGGTTCGTGTGTCAATGTCAGTTTCCGTGGCTTACTCTTCGCCATCCTTCAAGCTGGCTGCTTTCGCTGCTTCCTCGGTTGAGTAGAACGTACTGACCGCGTACAATACGCGACTCATGTCGCGGAAAATCATAGGACCACCAATATCGTATCGCCTGCAAACGTCGAATCTATCCATCCGGAATACCTTCATCCCTTCCTCTACAGGCACGTTATCGGCTGTCTTCGGTCGCTTGTCGACGATGGCCTGCAGGCGGTCGATTTCATCACTCGCCTTATCAAGCACGCTGATTATGTCGTCGGCCTCGGAATAGGTCAGTGGGCAGTCGTGGGTTATGGTGTCCAACATTTCCCGTGCGTCGGCTATCCGTGTTTTGAGTTCCATCACTTCACCTCCTCACTCTTCTGTTCCCGTGGGTCAAAAGCGTCAACGCAAGACAGTGCCCAATTTATAATCGCCGACGGCTGGTCTGGTTCGGCTAGAATGCTTTCTCTCATAGCGTCCCATGAACCACTCCAGTCGCAAGTTTCACCGCCCCTCCCCTTGACGGCACCGACGATGGCCTGCATTTCATTTACTCTATCAATGAGCAGGTGACACAGCATTATCGCCCCACCCCAATCCTCCACGCTGGCCAGTGCTTCCGCGGCTTCTGTCGGGAATTCGCCATCAATCCAACCGTCGGCATTGCGAGCCCTTTCGCACATGTCTTTTAACCAGTCCATTTTATTCCTCCTCAGGTTTATCCTCTACGACCTGTTCATAGGTCGCCTGGAATATGTCGTCCCGGCAGGGGTAGAATTCACCCTTGATTCCCTTGATTATCCAAACGCCTTCGTCCGCTATCATCTCACCTTCCAGCGTCGGGATTTCCAATGCCTTGGAATAGTCCCCCGTTAGGGTCCGTCGGTTTCTGACGTGGAACTCCGTGCCGTCTGGAAACGTAAACAGCACATCCTTTGGTTCAGGGTTCCACTGGACCGCTTCAATCACATGAGGTTTCTTGCGGTATTTGATTGTCATTTTCTCTCCTTGTTAAATAGAATCCACTTACATCAAAGAGCCGTGCCCGGTGTCGAACCGGGTCGCCGCTGGGCCTCGCTGGCCCTTATCGCGACTAGCACCTGCCACGGCTACTATGCCTTGACCGCCCCGCCATACCTTGCCCCGCCGAGTCAGGCCACGCCTTGACCGCCACGCCCAGCCTAGCCGAGACGAAACAGCCAAGCCAAACCCCGCCGCGCCGTGCCTCGCCCAGCCGCGCCATGACCGCCTAGCCCAGCCTCAACTCGCCGTGCCTTACCTCGACAATCCTTGACCGCCACGCCACGCCTCGCCCAGCCGCGCCTGACCCCGCCGCGCCACGCCATGACCGCCTCGACTAGCCTGGCCCAGCCAGGCCTCGCCTCGCCGCGCCACGCCATACCGTGACCATCAGAAATCAGTTCGCCAGCAATTCCTCTTTACCTCGGTGCTCGACTTCCGCCTGGAACCACGACAACAATTCCTCCGTCTCGGAATCGAAACACTCCGGGCTCTTAATCGCGGCGGTCTGTTCTTTCAACCCACCGGCCTTGACGATGCTCTTGCACTGCGCCTCGGTCGATACGTCGAACTGCCCGAAGTTACCCTTCCCTTTTTCTTGTCGGAAGTCGCCGATGCCGACGATGATCCCGCCATTGGAAAGCAACTGCATGATCGTCTTCTCGCTCATCTGCGGCTTCACGTACTTGATCGTTGCCGGGATACACCACTCCTGCAAGATGGCTCGTGTCCGCACGTCGGGCGTTTTGTTCATGTCCGCCGAACGAACGACCGACATAAACAATTGGGGCACACCATACAGGTCGCAGGTATAGTCTTGCACCCAGACCAGCCGACCGATCTGGGTTTTGTTCGTCCCCTTCGTTTCCAACGCGGCCGTTGCCATAGCCCCTTTGATAGCCGGCGACGGAAAGATCAGCCGAGTCGGCCCATTGCCTTGGCGCGTGTTCATGCTGTTCCGGTATTCGGCCATAGGATCGTGCTTGAGCGTTTGCTCCTTTTCCGCTTTCGTTTTCCTTCCCCGAGGACACAGCAATTCCCGCATCGCCTTGCCAGCCATCCGATTGCAGATCAACGGGGTTCGGCCCTTGATCCAAACCTTGATCGCCCCGACCTTCAGTGGGTCGACTTCGATCGTTTCCATAATGCCTTTTTCCTTCGCCATAACAATTCTCCTTGTGATGTGGTGCTTAGCACCTACTGTGTAAGGAGACTCGGGGTACACCCCCGAATCAAAAACGCCTCTTCTCTGCCCCTCTCGTTCAGACCGCCTCACCAGACCTCGCCAGGCCATACCTAGCCTCGCCTCTCCACGCCTCGACCGCCCCGCCGCACCATGCCATAACAGGCCGGGCCTGACCCCGCCGCGCCACGCCATGACCGCCTCGACTAGCCTGGACACGCCCGGCCGGGCCGAGCCTTACCAAACCCCGCCGTGACCATTATCCATCAGCCTTCTACTTCTGCCTTCAATGCCGCCACCTGATCGCGAATCGTCCCCAGTTCTTCCGCGATGTGATCGCCGACCATCCCCCGTTTCGCGCATGCGATTCCGTAGACGCGCGACACCACGCCCTGGAGCATGGCCAGTTCGGAGACCAACAAGGCCGACACCTTCGTTTTACTCCGGACCTTTGCGACGGCGGTGAATGTGTTCTCGTCGTTATCCGGCGATGGTACGTAGGACACGACCGACGTGGTGACCTCGTCCACCAATAACTGGAAGTTGCATGTACGAATGATCTTCCTCGCTTGGTCCCGCCGACGTTCCTTCCCTGCCAGCGCGTCGTCCCAAGTGAAATCCCCATGACACGGGTGTCCCGAGTCGCATGCAGCTTCGATCAGGTCGTTTGGGTCGACCCGACCATTTCGTTCCAGCGACTTCACAGCCGCTTCTTTCTCTGACCATTTAGCCATCTGTGCTCTCCTTCATTCGTTCTCTTCTAGCCATCGTGAAAACCTCACGCCGACGATCCGCTCGAAGTCCTCGTCCTCGACGTGCTCACGCAACCCACGAATGACGTCGCAGTAATAGGCCGCGTCTTTCTTCCCGTCGAACGCCCGGAACGTGCCGTCCTCCATCGTGGCGACATACCAGTTATACCGACCGTTCTGAGACAGCTTGAGCCAGTGTAGCCACCCGGCGGCGTTCTGGTGTGGAGACACAGCGAAATCGAACTGGTGACAACGCGCACATAGGCAGCACCCATTCCGAAGGTCGTAACGTGTCGCCTCGTGCTGCCGTGGAATGAGGTGATGTGAATTCAGCGACCTGGTGCTACGGCAGATCGTACAAATATTGCCCCATTCGCCTCGGACCGCGCGACTCCATAGTCGGTCGGCCATGTCGCGGAGGCGGCCCTTTGCGGGTACGTTGGAATTAGTGCGTTTCCGTTGCGTCTTTCGCTTTGGTGCCATGTGTCCGTTCTCCTATATCCGTGTGCCGGGCGATAACAACATTAACCTTCTTGCAGTTCCGATTGTCGTTTCGCGTAGACCGGTCGAAGAAACTCCTGAACCGGCTTCGACTTGTTTTTCAGAATGTGCCCGTAGCCCTCCAGCTCCTCGATCGTCGTGGCGTCCTCCAACTCAACCTTCGCCACCACCGCAAACGCGCATTCATCGGGCGTGAGGGTGGCAGTCGGTTCAACGGCTGGCGTGCTGGGCAGCGGTTGAATAACATGCTCGGCCATCTGGCCGCGTGTCTGAGTGAGCAACAAGGTCTTCGGCTCGTCGATGCCGGTGACGTGGCTGATACGGAGCCCACCTACGCACACGCCCTTCCACTTGACGGCCGGGTCGGTATAAATCGTCATCCGTTGCCCCTTCCATTTCCGTGCGTCGTCGGACCACAGGGCGACTAGAATACGGCGGCATGTCTTGCAAGGTTTAAATGGACGGTCGCGGCCCTCCAGGTCGATGACAACCTGCTGCTCTTTGCTGCCCCTCCGCACGTCTGCCACAGTGACCGTCACCGGCCCCGTGACCGCGCAATCCTCTGCATTCATTTGGTCGCTTTTCGGCACGATCGACGCACGTACCTCCTCGGGCGTTGGATTCTTATTCATCCGCAAACCTCACATTATCTTGACTTGCATCGAGCGACACCACCGGGTGGCTCATCCTCTGTACCTTCGACTCAATATTTTCAATCGTTTTCAATAACGTCAGTAAGTGCGTGGCGATCTTCGTTTGGTACTTTTCATCTGCCACGACTCGAAGCAGGAACGGCGTAAGTTCGGGATGAAAGCAAAAGAAGTCGCACCACGCACCGCCGGTTATGAGCAGCTGACCCTGTACTTGTGGCCTATATATCAGAGGCAAAGCCCCAGCAGCGTGATAGGATATCAGCGTTTCTGGCGCTGGGCATTTGACCTCGACAAGCCCGTCGCCGACCAGCCCATCCGGACTGCAACCGTAGGCGTCGGTTCCGTCGGGCAAGACGAACCCGACATCCGTAATCTCACGGCCGGTCTGGCGAGTGTATGCGGCCTTTGCGTTGGGCTCTTGGTTCGTGCCCCACTCCATCCAGAAGTTCGGTGGCAGCTCAACATAGACGCCCAGACGCTTGGCCACGATCTTCGCGGCATACGCTTCTGCCTGCTTGGAGTAATCACCCCTGGCTGGAGTGATGAACGACCCGAACTCACTTGCCGTCGGTCGTGCTCGCCACCGATCCCACTCCTCTGTCTGTTGTCGACAGTCAATAATTCTCATCTCGCTCGCTCTTTTCTACAACTGGCTTTGGACTCAGTACAACCTTCCTGGGATATTCAAGAAGCCTCACCAAGAACTTCAAGGTAGTGACATTTGTCCAGACAGTTTGCGGGTCAGTTAACGACACTAAAACACCATAGCATCGCAGTACTACGTGCCCACCATAAAGCCCGTCGCCGTGCCGTATCCTGGCTAATTTGCCGACGGGGAGCACCGATGCCGGAAACCATTCATCCTGTTCGTCGTCAGCGGTAATCTCGTAATAGTCAGCCATCGGATTCCCCATCACTCGCCCGATTCTATAGCCGGATTTGGCAACAGCATAACCTCCTCGGGCTGTTGCAGCAGTCGTACCCCGAATCTACAGTTACCCGGACATGGCCACTCGGTCTCCGGATCAGTCAGTGACACTATCATGCTGCCGGTCCGCAGGACAATGTCCCGCAGTCCAGGCGCGTCGTTGCGTATCTCGGCCAACTGACCCGCCTTGAGTTCCGATGCCGGAAACCACTTGATTCGCTCGCGGCCCTTCTTGGTAATGTTATAATAGTCAGGCATCGGATTCCCCCTTCCCCTCAGCCAAGGCTATGTCAGTGGCGATGGCGTCGAGCTTGTCGGCGATCATTTTCAGTGCGTCTGCCCAGTTGTTATAGCCGTGGGTAGCCGCTTGACCATGTAGCTTCCAGACCATTTCCTTGACACTCCCAAGTCGCTCGACGAACGACCCTCGCTCATCTCGCGGTATGTCGTGCTCTGTCGGATCTCGCAACGCGGCTTCGACCGCATCCACTCCGGCGACCGTGGCTTCAACATGGAAATCCCACTGTTCTTCATTCATCATTCGTTTCCTTTTCCGCGTGCTTTCGGCACGCATCGTCTAGGCCATTGAACTGTGGCGAATTTCGATAATCGTGTACCAGTTTGACAGCGCTATCAAGCGGCAACGGTCTTGTGGTAGATCCAGCAGAGAGGGACAGCCACCACCCCCCACTGGTGTTGGCATACTGAAAGACGGCATGCGCTCGTACATCGAGAATCGCAACGCCCCCGCCGTCCGGTTCTATCCTATAGTCGATGTCCAGGTGGACAACGCGATGACTCTGTTCGTCACTCCACACGACGCGCAACGGGTCTGGCGTTTCTTTGGTAGGGCTCATTGGTTCTCTTCCTTGTCATGCCTCTCTAGCAACACCACACGCTTCATCCCGCCTTCACTGAATGACTCGTAGTCCATAGCATCCCAATGAGACGTAGCGTCATTACATTCCGGGTGCATGTGCATCGTCACGAACCCCTCACCCCGGGCAATACCAGAGCGACGATCATAGAGGCTTCCCGGTTCAATTGATTCAGCACAGAAAAAGCACCAGTGCTTCTTCCTGGCCTTCACGCCGTGTTTGCTTTCTATGCAGGTCCAGCACATTCGTTCTCTTCCTCGTCAAGTACTAGCTGAGCCAGCCGTGCTCGCATGTTGATGCACTTGTCGATCAATTCAACTACAGCCTTTTCCGTCGCGATGTAGATTATCGGCGCCCGTCCGCCGGCGACATCCTTGATTTCAAATGGCGTTATATCTGGAAACACCCCGACATGCTGGGCAAGCTCCTCTCTCTGCGGTTGCGTGAGTTTAGTCACGTCCACGTCAATCCACGTGGAACCGCATGTCCGGTAATCAACCCCATGCAAGCATGCTTCTTTTGCGTCAATATAGATCTTCACTTGCATTTCAAAACTCCTTTGTGGTTGGTTTGGGGGTTCGCTGGTTCTCTTCCTCGTCAAGATTCTCTCTGATCTGGCATAGCGGAATCCCTGCTCGCATGTCGGCGGCGACTCGATCTTGGTCATGACGCTTCGGGTCGTGCTTCTTACGGCATCGACGCGATTCGAGGAACTGAGCACCAATACAGAGCAAGCCAGCAGCGATGGCGACGGCGGTGATTTCTATGGGGGGTAGTTCTGGATACATGGCAATTCTCCTTTAGTGGAACTGGTAGGAATCGAACCTGCAACCTGCGGATTAGAAGTTCGCTGCTCTGTCCATTGAGCTACAGTTCCGTTGTGTTTGTTAGTCGTTGTACAGAACCCGAATGTAGATGTACCCGGTTTTTCCTTCTGCAATCCCGAGTTCGGCGATGAAGGGGTTCAGCGAGATGTAGAGTTCCTGTCTGTCCCATTCAACATCTTGGCGTGGTACCCAGTGAGATGGCATTACTGATGGGCTAAGCCGAACGCGAAACCGTACACCGTCAGCCAGCCAAGGTGACCGGCTTCCTTCGACGTGGATTTCCTTTGCAGTCGGCGGTATGTCGAAGTACTTCAGCAAGCCACTTAGGCAGAAGTAGTTGAACCACGTCACTGGGTCTTTTAGATTGCCGACGCCATCGTCAACCAAGTCCGGCGTCCGCACTGCCAGTCGTTTCGTTTTCTGTTTCTTGGCCATCTCGTTTCTTCCGTTTGTGTCCGAAAACTCCCGGCGAGCGCGGCCACTGCTACCACGACCGCGCCCCCGGGTCTTCTAAATGCACGTCTCCACGTGCTCCATCATTCGTCGCGATGCAGTTCTTCCGTGAGCGCGGCGAGCCTTCCTTACCGTCCAATTTCCAGGCTATCGCTATCGGAAAACTCAGCTACCATAAAATCCTTGGCAGGTGATGCCATGACTACGGACGTCACGGCCTGGTTGCCATAAAAAAACAACACACGATAAGCAACGCACGAACTATCGGTCGGCCCCAAATTCATGATTGCGGTAGACGAGTGGTGGCTCGGAGGCCAGTAGATTTCGCATATTCTGGCGTCGGCAAGTGACAGTACCTTGGGCTCGCTACGCAACATTTGTTTGATTTTCATTTTACTCTCCGTGTGGCATGGCGGGCCGGCGAACGTCTCTGCCTGTCGCCCAGGTCTTGCGGGAGTAGCCCGCCGACCCGCCGAGTGGTTTACTACTGAATTCCCGCAGCGATCGTCAGCGCAACAATCGCCACGACCATGGCTGCAAAGATCAGATCCCTCAATATCCCGCAGCCACCTGTCGTTCGATGATATTCGTGTTCCTCGAAAAACATGGCGTTCTCCTGTTTGCACTGCATTGAATTTCGTAAGCGTTATGGCCAATATACCGCCGCCGGAAGTTTAGTCAAGCCCCATCCTCGTTATTTTGGAAAATAATTCAAGAACCCGACAGATCATGCCGGAGAGTTGACGCGGTGAGCACCCTGGGCTGGTACTTTGCGTGCAAGAAACCGCTTGACTTCGGTTTCGGGAATTTGCCAGGGACCGTCATCAAACTTTTCGCCCTCGATCACCCCGGTGACAATAAGTTCGGTGACCCAGCGTTTACAGATGCCCATCTTCTTGGCAGCTTGGGCTACGGACAGAAATGGGAGGTCTTTTTTGCTCATGCCGCGAGTATACCGATGGCGGTGGTATTCGTCAAGCGCAGAAAAAAGGCCCGCGTTGGGTTCATTCCTTGAACACGAATTCCGAAATACTTTCCGGATACCCCAGAGGGTGGGTATTGTAATCCCGGCGGCAACGCGGTATACTACCGGCCATGGAACATTAACCACCAGGAGAATTGCCATGATGCGACTTGTTGAACTGCTGCTCTGTGCTGGCCTTGCTTGCGTATTCGTCGCGGCCGGAGTCCTCGCCCTCACGTCAGCCAACATCGCACTGGTGTCGCCCCTGCTGGCAGGCATAGGAATCACGCTCGTCTTCTTGCTCGATCAGCTATGCTCGCTCAACCGTGCCGTGGGTAGGCAGACGGATCAGCGGCAAGTGAAACCGTCATTGCAACCGACAACCAAACCAGGAAACACCCCGCCGATCGCGGTGGCACGTGAATGGAATTACAAAGGCCGCGAATCGTTCGAGGGAACTTACGTGAGTCACATTGGCAACAATAAGGTGATAATAGAACGCCATGATGGCAAGCAAGTCGCTGGGGACATTCGGCAATTCAGTGAGGCGGATCAACGATGGTTGGCCACCTGGGATAGGAGTTAGACGAATTGTATCCATAACTAGACCGACCGACAAGAAATCGCAATACACGGAAACGGCCGCGAGGCTCATTGAATACGCAAGGCAAGAGGCTCCTCGCGATCGACTCCCTGAAATCGAGCCGGGAACTTTACTGGACTGCCCCGTCGGTTCCCTTGTTGGCATACAGCCATTTCGGAATGCCGGGCCTACTGGCATTGGGTGGATAGCGACTATAGAGCGGCGGTTAATATGGAGCGGCGTCCGCCAAACGCCAATCGCGCCAATAATGCAGAAGCTCCAGACAGTGAATGCCAAAGAATTCCTGGGGTGCGATCACTCGCAATTACTGCTGGACCACTTCAATATCAACAGGAAAACCATCCACGACGGCACGGGTACGCATGTCTGGGAAGTCGAATACGGTTTTCATTCGCGTATTCTCATAGCACCCGACGGGAGACTATCTGCCGGCGGATGGGGAATTCATGCCTGGACCGGAGCGCTAATCCCCCTGATGAGTGTATACCCGCCAGCGGATTGGTTCGACTTATTCCGGTATCCCTGACGGCAACATCCGCTCGCACGGCGTCCAACGGCCAAGCAGTCGCCGGACATGAAACCGAATGGCCTTCGCCCGGCACTCACCGGAGGCGGGGAATAGCTCCGTGCATGCCTGGCCGTCTCGGCTGGCGGGACGCTAGAGAGGCCGCCAGCGGCCGCTAAGGGGAAGGGGCAGTAAGATTGGCCTGGGGCGCACGCAGGCGTTCAGGCGGCTAGCTCACGATAGTAGGCAGTTCATCGCGGTAGCGGATGACAGTTGCTTGCCGATAGAACTCCCGGCCCTTTAGGTCTGGAGTTTTCGTGAACGCGACCACCTGCCTCAAATCCGTCGGGGGGTCGTCTAGGTCAGCAAGCGAACCCAGCCACAAGATGCTGCCATTGGGAATGTCACGATCAACCAAGATTCGAGCATCGACGTCCACCGTGTTGTTGTTGAGAACCAACGTTTCTTCGGTGAGCTCTTCCCAGCGAACATCTAATTCGATCGCTGACTGAACCAGCACTTCGCCTTCGGCGCCATAGTCACCGGTGGCCTGCCAGTACACTGCTGCCTGATTTCTGTAGCCGCTCTCTTGCGTAGGCATTGTCAGTCCCGATCTACCAAATCGGTTTGCTCGCTAGGTGGCAGCCCTAACCAGGACAGGCTGGCTTTTGCCCTAGGTTCTTTATCTAAAATAGCAAGCGTCCCAGACACGTCCAACCGCTTTGCTGTCTGGCCCCACCAAGTAGAGTCGAAACCCATTGCTGTTTTTCCTTGAAAAGTAGCGCTGGCTTTATCCGTCTTCTTTTGCTCGTACTGCGGGTCTTTGAGCGCGTAGAAATGGGCCGCAAGGTACTCCTCGATTTTAATCAGCAGCGCCGTCGTTAAAACACTTGCGGTATCCTTGGTGACCACGTAAGTGACAAGCGTGTTAGCCGTATCGATAAACACATCCACATTGACATTGGAATCTGTCTCTATGATCGCTCTTACGGCTTCTCTTGTGGTACGCCAAGCCATTGGTTTGCTCCAGGGGTATCAACGAAAAAACTCAACGCGGCCTTCGTGAAGTGCGGTTTTGAACGAGTCATCCTGGAGAGACTGCAAACATCTTTCGCCTTCGCGTTGGCACTTCTCTCGCTGTGCTGCAAACCTCTTCAGGTCCCGCTCCGCATCGCCAGCTTCATTGTCACAGCCCGACTGTGTAGATCCTCGGTCACACACTACTCTGCTCCTTGATAGTGGCGTTCCATGACAACAAGAACATCGACCTTCTTTGTTGCTCCACCAAGATCGATGTTTTCTTCGCCAGCAAGTTCTTTCAGTTCGGCAAGCGTATATTCATCCAGGCCACCGTCGCTTGTTTCCTGGGGAGAAGGTGCTTCTTCGGGCTCCAGCGTTTCAGTTTCTTCAGACAACCTGCGGAACTTGTCAGTACCAAACAATTCATCTAAGGGCTTGTCCGTCTCAATGATGTCAGAGAATCCCTCTCGCAATTGCCCTTTTTGGTCTCTGGCAACGTAGGTTCTCAGGTTTGGTTCTGTGCCTTCAACATGCTTGCCGCTGGTAATCCTGAATCTGTGTGTGTCAGTCATCGCATTTGCTCCAATGGTTTGTAGTTGTAAAAAACCGGCACTGGCTACATCAATCGGGAAGATTTTCAACCAGTGCCGGGAGGGACCCTCTTACTAAGCAGTGGTTGCGTGGACAATTCCACAATTGCCAGCAGCGGTAGATCGGATGTTAGGCACCTGAATTGCCATGACCTTGTAATTGATCTGCATTCCGCCACGGGTTTCCCACCGAAGGGTTGTGATAGGCATCCCGTTGATTGCCCGCGCAACGTCAGAAGTCATTTGCACGATAAGCAACGTGAAGGTAGCCGTAAGGAAGTCAAGCTGTCGAACGTCGCTGACTTCCTCGATGTTGCGAAGACGTTCCCGCAACGTAATGTCGCCTTTCGCCGTAGAGTAATCTGTGTCCATGAACCTCGACCAATCCGTAGAGTGGTAGATCATGTAAGGGCCAAAGAACCCGTCAGTCCGCAGTGTCGCCAACATCGTCAGCACTTCGGTAACCGTAGTCGGCCCATTCGACCCAGTCGGAGTCGTAACGTCCGTCTTGGTATTACGATGTGGGTGCGTCGCATAGCCATAGACTTTTGGTGTTTGCGCGCCCGAAGGAGAAACACCATAAGCATAGGCCGTGACGTTACCAATCACAGACTTTTCAATCTGCTCCGCAACACGACGGCCGGCCATCTCTGCGCCCGTAGTGTCCAATGGCTCCCCCGTATTCCGACTCACCATCAGTTGCCTCTTCTTAATGAAGAAGTCACTGTGAGTAATTGGAAGTGGGACGCGCTCGAGCTGGAACTGGGGCGCATCGTTTCGGCCGACACTAGTAGCATCCATATCCACCAGGGCACTGCCGGGGTCAGTCATCGTCTCCCATTCCAACGAAGTCTTCGACATTCCGTCAAAGCCACCAACAGAATTGGCGTTAGCCAGATCCGTCCAGGCTTTCATGCGCTGCCGGCTTTCGCGCAGGACGGCCTCATCGAAACGAAGCCATTCGTCTTTGCGAAGCGACGTCGCATTGGTCACGTCCAGAGGGATATCAATACCCATATCCCGTGCATCACGGACCAGCACCTTACGGAATCCCGGCTCTTTACGACCGGTCTTGGTGTTGGTTACCATGCAACGCACATCAACACAGAGCTTTCCGCGATGATCGATATAGCTCCGAAGCAAGTTAGGTTCAGACCGAAAATCCGCAAACTGATTAGCCACGTCCCCATGCGGTTGGCCATTCAAAATGTAGTCGGTAAACATTGTGTGTCTCCTTCTATGAAAATCTGTCATACAAAGCCAGTTAAACTACTGGCCTGTGTAAAGACAGTGAATAAGTGTGTCAGCTACGGGATCAGTCAAAGCCTCCAGAACAACAAACGGTTCACTCTCTGCGCTGGAAGTTTCCAGGAGTTTCCCCGTACCGTCATCAACCATCATGATGTCACCAACCCGCAGATCGTCGCCAGTACCACCAACATCCTCAATCAACATATTCAGCTCTTCGCCAGCGAGTGGCACGTACATGAATCCTACATCCCCGGTAACGTAGGCATCGGTAGCAATTTTGCCCTGCTGTTCATCCTCAAGCAGAACAGCTATGATCCGTCTGTCGCCATCAGCAGCAACACCACGGATACCGTCTGCACCAGTGGTACCGTAAGGCTCCCACGTAAATCGGCCGTTACTGATTGCCTCAGACCAATCAATTTCCATCACAGTTCCGGGCTTCGGCGTGCCTGTGATACGCCCCTCAAAAAAGACCCCATTGGGATTGGGAGTCACGATAATCTTATTTCCGCTAGCCATTTGACTATTCTCCTATCTGATTTTGTTTGTTGGGTACGAACACCTATTCGGGCAGTCCCAAAATGTCGCCGTCCTCTTCAGCGTTCGCAACTTGCGTCCCCGTGGGAACCGATGCTCCCACATACGAAACCCCAGGCTGAGCAACCGGCTTCGGAGCAAGAACTTGCAGAACCGTCAACTCCGCCAAGGTCTTAGTGTTCAGGACTTCCAAAACGCCCTCTTTCGTGTCCTCAGCAACGTTGCTCGTCAAGTGAGCAATGATTGCGTCTTTTTCTTTTTGCTCAATTGCCTGGGCATGCTTGAGCGTATTTTGAACTTCCACGGGAGCACTCTTCATCCACTCCTCCAAGGAAGGTTTCTTCTCTTCGTTGACTACAGTCTCTTCTGTAGTCTCGTCCGGTTTCTCTTCCACCCCAGGTTCCTCCTTGTTTTCTGCAACAACAGAATCCCAAGTATTGGTCTCTGCGTTCCACGTATGAGCATTGCCCCCAGGATCGGTGAAGCCCTTCCTGGCGGCATCACTTACCGCTTGACTTTCCGCTGCCTTTTCAACAGCACTGACTGCATTAGTCAGTAAGGTGTCGCTCAACCCCTCAAGATCCGATCGGTTCTCCTCGCCGTAACAGCAAGAGTTTTCAATCAGAGCCTTCACCATCTCAACTCGCTTTTCTTTCTGGATAGCCATTTCGTCGTTCTCCTTATCTTCGTTTTGTGTATTGCCGGTAACAGGTCTCCAGCGAATTACTTTCGTAACTGCTGTAGGTAAATCACCAGCCAATACCACCTTCTCATTAGATCGTGTAAAAGGTAAAGAGAAGAACGTGTCTCCTCTACTGAAAATAACTCTGTTTTGAAACATGTCCTCAATGAAGACATTTGAATCCATGGGGCCCAGGGAATTGTCAGAACCAAATCGTTCCCTTAGTTCTGTTCGCAGGGCTTCCTTGATACTGTCGTTAGACAATTCGTTTGTAGTGCCTTCCAACTCTGTCACTTCCCCCTTCTGATTCACCAACAGTCCGCATCCGTCCTGTATCGAACAAGCACCTACTTGATCTGGGAGAATTGCCAAATGATCTGGTACATAGTTCCTGGCAATGGCACTGTAGGAAACGCCATTGAACACAGAACCTTCTGGCGCGTCTTCGTTGTCCGTGCCTAGACCAGTGCTCAGTTCCATCGGCTGGTTTTCCTGGAGAGAGTTCAGGACTCTGCGATCCACGGCAGACGTTTTGTCGACGTCAAACCAACCTTCGGCCCTCAGCTTGCCGGCGAAGTCGATAGAGATGTTCTGGAGAAAGCCAACTCCACTTTTCTCCAGCACGCCCGTTGACTTGGCCGAGATTCCCTGTCCCTGATCGTTGGATGGATGATAGACAACCAGGGGAATGTGATCCCAAGCCGCTCGGCTCTTGGCTATCTCGGCGGCAGGGTAGAAGAGTGGACCTCTGCTACCGTTGAGAACTCCGGGGACGATGAGAGTTAGGGGAGCGACAAGGTAGTTCCTGCCCTCGAAAACCCTAGATTTTGCCCGTCCCACGAGATTGAGGGTCAATGTTTCCATTCGCGCATTATGCGCACGCATGGAAGATAAGCAACACTAATGGCTGGAAACCACACCATTAGGGATTGGCCCAACCCGCTTACCGCAGCAGAGGCGATCTAGTGCGCGTGCTGCGGTAGAGGCGGGGGAGTCGTATTGCTCACTCGGCCGGTGGAGTTCCTTGGCTTCGAATGTACACCTTCAGCAGGCTAAAGGCTTCAGTTTCGTCGAAACCTGCTTCAATAGAGTTTCGGTAGAGCCTCCACCATAAGGGCGGAAGAATGTCCCCTAGCACAGCCGAACTCTGGTCTAGCTTACTCAGGTCAACAGCGTCTCTGTCTCCATCACTTGGCATAATTTGCTCCTTGTCCTAATTCCTTGAAAAACATCCTCATCACTCAGTAGAATTCAGCCCCCTCACCTGTCGATAGTGCGTTGTCCGATGCCGGAACTCGCAGACGATATCCTGCCCAAGAGGATTTAGTTTCTTTCGCAAGATAGAGAGGTGCCATCTTAACGCACCAAAAGAAGCTAGCGGATCATCCAAACACTGTCGCACCTCTTCCCGCTTGTGAGGTTTTCCATCTTGCAATAGGGCAAGGATGGATCGTTGTGTTTTCGTGTATTCAGGCATCAATAGACACGTTCTGTTTGGTCAATCTTCTCATCGTCCAAGACAATTGTTCCGTTGAACGCTTTGAGAGTCATCTGAAAGATATTTGCTCTGGGGTCCCCATCAGCGGGACCGATGGTTGATTCAAACTCTTGTCTTGCGTCGTTGAGAAGTTCCACGATGACAACATCATCCCCTTCCCATACCGTTTCGTCAGTTAGTTCGTAAAGACCAGAGCCTATTCTCAGAACCTTCATTATTCTAGCTCCCCGTTAAGATTCCCAACAACAAACTTGAAGTACTCCGGGTCACGATTGGCAAAGCCTATTGGATCGTCGTGGAGAAGTTGTGCCCCCATAGAAAACACTTCCGTGTCATCTCGGCCATCGTACAATTTGCCGGCGTAGAACGCGCTACTCTTTGTTCGGCCTTCAAAAGCCTTACTGAATCCATCCTCGTTGCCGGTTTCATCGTCAGCGTATGAATTGTCAGGAAACACGTCTTTCAATTTGATCGTCTTAGAGCCGCTTTTTGCTATTCTGGACTGGAGAAACTCATTTGAATTCCTAGCTGCACCAGGGATTGCACCCTCTAGCCCATGGGTCAATTCGTGGACTACCGTGCCCTTGTCCGAAGTGCTAGATGTGCGGATAGCGCCTCCCACGTGGCTTGCTCTCGCCCCTGATTTCAATTGGATCGAAGTTAACCTCATTGATTCCGCGGCGGGACGTTTCTTGGTTATGCTTTCCAGGAACTCATCTGCTTCTCTTATCTTTCTCGTATGCTCTTTTGTTGGTTTAACACTTCGCCCCGGGAAAGCTTTGGTCACGACTCTTGTCTCTATGGCAAGTCTTTCTTCTGAGTCAAGCGAGAGGATGTCGTGGGCTTTTTGCACCTGCGCTGCCTCTAGGTCGGCAATCTTACCTCCAATACTACGTCGAGTAGTTTGGGAGTCTTTCAGACGAGCTACTGCCTTTTTCCCCTCTGGTGTCTGTGAGAATGACGTAGTCTCTCCCCGGCTGTCTGGAGGGTTATCCCTAGACCACTCGCCTTGAGCCTTTGTGTATTCCGCAACCCTCTTCTTCGCCACAGCGTCGCTTTTGTCTTCTTCCACTCGCAGTTTCTTTATCTCTTTCGTATCGCTGCTCAACGCCGCTACTCGTGTTTGCGTTGCTGCTAAGCTCTCGTTCTCTTTGATGCGTTCCAGGATCGGCTCTTTCTTTCCTGGCTTCTTCTTCCGGTCCCCTTCTGCTTTTTTCCTCTTCGTCTCGGCCAGCTTGGCTTGGGCTGCTTTAGCTTCTGTCTCCGCCTTCTTACGTGCGGCTCGTTTCTCCTCTAGCTGCTTCTGAAGCTCCTCTGTCTTCGTCAGCTTCTTCTTCACGGGCTTAGGCTCTACCGGTTTCTTCTCTGTCGGCCGCACTTTCTTAATGGCAGGCTTCTTCCGCTCGACTTTCCTGGGCTCCACCTTAGCAACAGACGGCCTTGGCTTGGGCGCGTCAGTAGGCGCAACGAATTGCTTAGGACGTTTGGCCGCAATGGTTTTGTCAGCGCCGACCCAAGGAGTCAGGTTCTTTTGCTCGGCTAGTGTGCGTTTGCTCTTCTTCGGAATCTCGGCTCGAATCGACTTGCCAATAGCGGCTTGGACTTCGGCTTTGGAACGCTTTTGGCCTGACTGCGATTCGCCTACGTTGGCTGGGACCCATGCACATCGGCACTGGGGATGACGTGGAATGATGCCTCTGGCTTCCTTCAGCTTCATCACGACACCGTCAAGAGGCTTACAGAGGGGGCAGACACGCTGGTCACCCGCAGTAGACCATTCTACTTGTGCGCCTACTTCCTCGACGCCTAAACGCTCCATCGCGTCTAGCTGGCCTTCTGCGTGCGCACGTATGATTTCCGTCCTAGCAATTAGCTCGGCCCTGCGCTTGCCAACCTTGTCAATCGTGGCGGCCATCGTCCGTGCTATCTGCCGGGGGCCCTGGCCTTGCACGAGCCCGTCGGCCAGTGTCCTTTGAAGCTGGGTGGCTACGGCTTCCGAGACCCCCTTCAGGTCAGTCATGGCCCTGGTGGCCAGGACCCGCACCTTTTCCTTCTGCACAGGCTGCGCAAAAGACGCCCGAAGAAACTCCTCTTTGGTTCCGTCATAGAAATCGGAGACCCTTTCGGAATCAGTTTGCAAAACAGCTTTTCGCGTATCATCGAAAGCACGCCCAGCTCCTTTCTCGTAGCCTTGTTGGATGAACTGTTCCATGAACTGCTCTTCTGGATTTTCCAATTGCTTGACTTCTAGCTTCTCGCCCAGTTGTTCAGCCAGCCACTTTTGAAATTCCACTAGTTGCTGGGGCTGTGTGGCAAAAGCAAAACGCTGGTTTAAGGTTTCTGGCCTATCACCACTCTTCCAGTCCCTGACTAGTTGGTTGAATATTTTCAGGGGATTCACAGTTAGTCCAAAGGCATCCTCTGTAACTATCAACTCAAAGACACTTCGCTTCAAAGCAGAGAATCGCTTGCGCAGGTTTGCTTCTACCAGCCTTCGCAGCGTAGCAGTTCTGGTAGGATCTGCTCGCAAGGGATTACTAGGGACGATTCTTGTTCTTTGAATCTTTGCCATGCTACTTATCCCTAGACACTGCAATAGTCATTTCATACTGCCAAATGCGGTGTTCCCCCACCATCCGAGCTGTGCCGCTAAATGTCTCTAGGGCACCACGCCCCTTCAGGATAGGTCCCTTTGTGCCGGCTAGTGCGATGTCCGTTTCAGTTGCAAGGAGTCGTGCTACCTGAGCCCAGCAACCCGACTGGTAGTTCCATGTTCCCCTGGCATAGAGCACCTGTCGGCGTGGGTTCATTATCAGGGGTGAGTACTGGCTATCAAGTACTGGAGGAACCTCTTGAAACCCTAGCTCCCAATAATGAGCATGAAAGCATAGGGGTGGATAAGCAGCAAAGGTAATGACGTCTCCCGAAGGGCTTGGGGGAAAAACAGTTCGATCCTTACCGCAACTGGGATCAACCCCCAACTGTGGCCGTTCTTCTCCGAGAGCGAGTTGGACCAGCAAAGGAGGAGACCCAAGGACTGCCAGCCCACTACATAGAAAGTTTCTGCGTTTCATTGCATTTCTCCCGTATTTCCAATCAAAGCCCCCGGCCGCCCACGGTGTAGAAGTCGAGGCCAAAGCATGTTGACCAGAACATGCGGGCAGTCGGGGGGTATTTCATCGGATTCCAACTTCTACATCAGGCATCCTAGCGAATATCCGGTCCGGTGTCAATACAGATTCTCTCGTGCTCCTGGTGGTGAGTTGGGAGGTTGGCTGCTTCACCCGCCGAACCTCCCTCCCCCTTCAATGTCTTCAGTATCGTCTTCCAGAACTTCCGGAGGCTCGACCCTCTCCAGCAGAGCTTCCGCTTCTTCTACTGGCATCCCTAAGAAAGAAACGAGGTAGTCAAGAGGAGGCACCAGAGATTCACCACTCCCTTGAACGTATTTCACCATGGCTTCCGTTCGCTTTTGTGCGACGGACGCCTGCTCTTCCTCTGAGAGAGTATCCAGATCAGACCAGACAACAGAATAGCCCTCAGTTGGTTCTGGTAGAACACCCAGCAGAATCAAGCGGTCAATGAAAGGAGCGATCACACGCGGAGTTAGGTACTTTCGCTGCCGTCCTCTAATTCGTTTATTCCAAAGCTGCTGGTCCTGTGAAGAGGCAAGCTCTCCTCTTTCTGAACCAAGGAAAATACGCTTAGGGCAACCAATCTTTACGCAGAGGGCTTCGATTTGCACCTGCAATTGCGGGGACGGATCTACCACTTGAGGCGCCAGGCTATTAACCTTGAAGCCAGCCGCCACTAGGTAACGTTGCAGGCTGTTTTGATACTTCTCAATTGCTGTTTCCAACTCCTCCGCATCAAACTGAACATCTCCACCTAGCTGGGGATGCGATTCGATCGCGAGGCCAGGAAACGCGCCCTTGTAGTACATCTCAGCGCTACTGCCTAAGAGCTTCCGGATATTGAGGAGGTTATTGAGTACAGGTCTTTGTCTGGGTGTTGCATAGAGTTCACTACTACCAAGATCATCAGCCAAGTGAATGACTCTTGACCAATGCACCCTGGTCGCTCCTTGTGCGTTTGGCGCAATTGTTGTGGAGGAAGAAAGGCTATCATTGCTTGGATCATCTAGCGTGATACCGTAAGCAGTGGGCCTTCCAAATCGAGGACTCTCCTCTCGTGTCTCTAGCGCGTCAATTTGGAGAAGTGACTCATCCAATACGCGAATGAACAACAGATCATTGTCCTTAGCGGGTTTTGCTGGTTCCCCGTTCTCGAAGCCATCAACGGGTTCGTCAAGCTTTTTGCCGTCACCCAAGCCAAGTAGCATCACTCCGTAGGTGCCGATCCCGCTAAGAGTATCTGCCCGCTTGAGATAACCCCAAACTGTACTGCCCTCCCCTCCCTTCTGCCAACTCGTAGTACCGAGGAGGGCGCTAAGCTCCTGCCAACTTTCTTCAAAGGGCGTAGTTACCTCGATATCTTCGTCCTCGATTATCGTTGGATTGATTAGCCAACTTTCTTCAGGCAGTAACTCTACCACCCTGGTTGCATACGCCTCTCTCTCGTAGAGGTCCCTGTAGTTTCTAACACTTATTTCACTTGTTTCAGGGTAACCACATTCTTCATTTAGGTCACGTCGCGGGTCCATCATCTGCTTCAGCAATTCAGCCCGGCTCGCCGTAGCATTCTCTACCAACGTTTCCAATAAACGGCGCTGGTTTGCCACAGCGTGTTTCTTTTCAGCAACAACTTCCTGAATATCCCTCCTAGGCTTTCCGGGAGCTAGTGCCTTTTTGGTCTGTTTCTTCTTTGCCATGTTTCTGTCCCCGTTTTAACCGTTCCTAGTTATGTGAAAGTTTCCGCCAGTTGTCTGAGTCTCTCAATTGCCTCTCTGCCAGCCGTTTCAGCGCATCGGTGTACTGAGATGTGAGTATCAGCAGGTACCCACGTCCAGTGATACCTGACCTTCCCGTAGAGCACATGCCGGCCGACCCACCAGATAGACCAGCAGTTTGAACTACCTGCCCGCTTACATCCAGACGTTGAACTGATCCACTTAGCCCCGAGGCTACCTGAAATCGCATTGTGATAATCGCAAGCTGCGATTTCGGCTCTTCGCCGTTCTTCAGCAAAGGTCATTATTAACCCGAACTCACTGGACTAACTGCTGTGATTTTCGCAACGCACCCATGAGGAAGTTGCTTTTCTACAATAGCATCGAGAGAGCCGCGATCTACTACAAAAAGCACAGCCGAGCCAAGACAGATCGCTGCGCCAACATCAAGAAACCCCCATGAGGCTTCGCAGTCGCAATATCGCGATTCATTTTCTTTCAGTGCAACTAGATCGAAACACAGAGGGCAATAAAACACCTTCATGAGTACTCCTCCTCTAAAGTCAACCTAAACTGGCCACAACGCGATGGCCTGATTTTCGTTGGCCATATAAAGCCAAGACAAGAGAATCCGCTTCGTCTGGGCTACAACCAAGCATCTCTTTCAGTGTTAACACTGTAGACTCTTTGTTTTTTTTGTCCTTAGGAGGCAGCCACATCCGTCCGGCCTCGTCGTAAAGCAGAGGCAGGGGGGCTAATTGCCTCCTCAGTTCAGTTTCTTCTCTTGGGATACCAAAAGGCTCGCCTACTGTAGGATTGAGTCTCTCGCGCAGTATACCATACATTTCAGCCCGCTTGTTCTTGTAGATAAACTGAGTCTCTTGTTCACCTAACCGCCGGTCCAACGTCTTCATTCCTCTCGTGGGATTCGCGGTAGCTGCTCCCCCGAATCGAACCGTGTTGACCTTGTGGCCGTATTGGTCCCTTAGCATGTCCGCGATTTGCTTACCTCCACCGCCGGCGTCGAAATAGACATCCTCTGCCCTCAGCCTGTATTTCAGCATCATTGCCATAGTCTCTTTTGGGATGTCTGAAGTGTCGGGCGTCTTCCTCGAGACTAGCTCCAGAACCATCTGCTTACTGCAAACACACAATACTGTATTGTCGCCCCCCTCAGCAGGATCTACTCCCAAGGTTACGGCGTGCTGATTGCTCCCGGCAATTGAAGCTGCATAGTCAGCGGAAAGCTCAAGCCATTTTGGCGGACACAGTAGGACTTCAGAGCCTTCATAAAACTTGCCGTCCAGGCTGATGGACTGTTGCACGTCATTCCAGGTAGTTCTACGTTCGACATAATCGTTGATGCTAATCATCCCGGGAATAGGCATCGGCTCCGGCGGATTAACCTTCTTAGCGAGCTTCCATTTCAAGTCGAGGCGCGTGAACTCTTTCCTGGAGAAGATGCCCGATAGGTTTTTGTCTGACTTGATTAGGCAGGGCTCTGGCCTTCGAGTCCCGGCTCTCATCTCTCTGAAAGCTTCCTTTACATTTGGGCTGTCTTCGGCTCTGATGTGGATGACTTTCCTTCGCCAGTTGTCTTCCATTAGCGATCGCGTGTCCCCTTCTTTGACAGCCCGATAGAAAAAGTTGGCACATGGGAGTGGGTTGCCGATAATCAAGATACGATGAGCCCATGTGATAGCGGGGATATAGGTGGAGTCAGAAATGGCGGATGCTTCATCCAGAATCAGGCACGTGTGAGGTCCGTCCTCCTTTGGTAAGTGCATTCCTTGCAAAGCTTCACCTTGACTGACTGTTTGACCAATACATTCTGCTAGATGCACATACTCGCCATTGTTGTGTGTTTGGCGAATGTGCATGTGATTGTAGTGCAGACATAGCGGAACTTCACTCGTACCCAAAAGCTTGCGAATCTCCCCCCATAACACCCGTTCCAATTGCTTTGAAGAAGCGCTAGTAGTGACTACTCTTGCAGGTCTTCGAGAACACATCCACCAAACAGCAATGAAGCTAGCAATGTAATCTTTTCCTAGACCGTTACCAGCAGGGCAAACTGTCTCGAAGTTGTCCCTAACGCTCTCGATGATCTCCTTCTGATAATCAGCAAAGACCATGCCGGGGAAGATTTTCTTCTGGAAATCAAAAGGATCAATGAAATCGCTCATTCCTTACCTGCTCCCGCCTTCAGTATATGCCGTTCCTGTCCTTGCTCTTCGCCATTATTGCTTCCTTTCGTTACTTGGTCATTCCGTCTTATTTCAATCTTGGGTGGTGTTGGTTTGTTTGGTCGCGATGGTGGAGGGTCGCTTCTCCAGTGGATGTCTACCCCCGTCGAACGACCGCGAAGGTCACGATTTACCGATTGCAGCCTAACCGGTGGGCCGCAGGTTGCCGCGAACGCACGAGCATCTTCAATGCACCGGGCAATGAACTCGGCGCGTGATTCCGTATAGTGAAGCACGTGGGTCGTGAACCACCAGCGATGTGGAGTCGGCACCCTTGTGGATGATCGATGGTAGCTACGAAGAACTTCCCAGAGGTCCTCTTCCCCAAACACGCAAAGATCAAGTGTGAACGGTCCATTCGCCTTGGAGTGATGGATTAGTTGTTTCATCAGTTTTTCTTCTCTCCGTTTTTGGGTGGTTCAAGCAGTTTGTCCCAGTCCACCACAATGGTATTGTTATTGTTGATTGTGTTGGACTCTACCAACAAGCCAAGATACTTCATTGCTAACGTCAGAATTCGGTCTTTTGGCACCATCTTTGTTACCTTGAACTCTTGCGCAACCACTTGTCCTGTCTTCTCATCAATAATCTGACGACACTCAAAAGCTTCAATACTCTTTTGCAGATTCAACGGAAGCTTACGAAGATCATCTGTAATGAGATACCCATCTTCATCCAGGAAATCTACGACGTTCCGGCTTAGGCAGTACGCTAATTCTTGCAAGACGTTCTTTATCGTCAATGTTTCGTCAGCTACAAACTCCCCCATGAGTTTACCAAGAGCCCTTTTAACGCGCCAATGCCTGAGCAGCTTGGCTCCCTGGTGCCTGGCGTTCTTTGTCCCGTATCCAGCAGCAATAGCAGCCTGCTTCGCGTCCATGGACTCCATGTAGGCAAAGACAAACTTTTGCTGTCTGTCCGTGAGCTTCGTCAGATCCGTTCCTCGTTTTGTTATCGCAGTTCGTCCCACAAAATCCCCCTGTTTCAAGCTATTCGCAGCAGAGCCCTCAATGACTCACGTGAGACTGGAGTTGCCTACAAACGTAGGTATAAGGCTAGGAGAAGCCCACAAAAGACCCCCCCATTGGAAGCGACAATAGAAAGACGCCACGGCCCCCAGCGTAGCAGGTAGGAGCAAAAATACCCACTACCGGTGGCCAGCCAGGGGACCGTGGCTGATTTTATTGCCTGCTGAGGTAACCTCCCTGGGGAGACACACTGCTCATTGCCTTCCCCCATTGTGCTGGTGTTGGTCTCAGTGCTAGCAGGTGGCAGCAACCCTCAACTACTATCTGAGGAAATCTGATTGCACGGTCAAAAGTGAAAAAGATTTTTGGGTGCTTGCATTCCATATACCGATCAAGCAGCTTCCGGTACTCTTCGAGCAAACCGGCCGCAATTTCAATTGGGTGTAACGTTCGCTGCTTGCCGTTAGTGTGGAGTCTCTCAGCAATTGCCACTGGATCACGCGCAATGAATAGACAGTAGGGACTACGCAACAATGGAACGATAGAATCTACAACCTCTGTTCCGTGGGGGTTTTTGAATCCCCATACTGGAGCTAATCTATCTAGCCTAGCTATCTCCGGCGCATAATGACTTGGATCAGTCGTCCACATAAGCGACTGATTCTCAAATGTACTCTCGTTAGCCCCATACATTGGAATTCCGCAAGCATCCAAAACAGCAGCGACTAGGGATGTCCCCCCTCTAGACATGCCAACAACAACTGCCGTTTTTGTTGTGGACTCTTGCGGATTTTCTACGGCGGGATAAACAATCCGAGATGTAAATGCTACTTCTTCAAATCTGTACATAGAACTACCAATAACTGTTAGTTGCCAACTTGATACCGTCCAAGTGAGGGAAGTCCTTCACGTGTTCGCGCAGCATGGGGTAAGCATCCCATGGATCTGTCCTGACGAAAGCAGCATCAGTAAGCGTCGCTCGCCAGTATTCCTTGAGAACCGGGTTAAGCATCGCGGCAAAGAAACTGAAGGTGCTGCTTCCCCCCAGGACTACAGAGCAGGTGGACAGCAGGTGGAAGTCTGGGTACCAGTCCATTGCTCTTGTGTCCTTTGTCTTCAGGTCGTGGTCCAGATAGGTACATCCTTGCATCGGTTTCGATTGCAAAGGCAGCCCAAGAGTGTCTACAGTTTGAGGATCGTATTTGGCAAAAGCCGAAACGACGCTCGGGTCTTCGGTCGCAATAAAGAGCTTGGGATTAGTGAACGTCTGGAAGTGGTTTTCAAGCCACTCTAAGTACCAGGCAATCGGAACCAAGGGAAAGATTCCTCTACCGTAGTCTCCTCGGCGGATATGCAATCCGATTACTGTTGCTTGTCCGCGTTCAAGGTCGACTTCCGCGTCAATAACCCTCTCATCGTAAATCATTTTATCGGGGAGGAACAGGCTTCGTATGTACTCCTTCTCTGACGCTAATCGGGACGTGTGATACTGCGCGTACCCGCGGAAGTCCTTCCCGACTAGTTCGTCCCCGACAGGCGGGATAGGGTGCCTAGTTCCGTTCCCTTGTTCTTTGAAAATGGGCAGGGTTTCCGTGATGGGTGGATCATCATTACCGAACAGATGTGTTCCAACCCACTCGGGTAATTGCAGCTCTAAGTCATACTTCTTGGCGTAGCATTTCAGGAAGGCGTACTGAAAGAACTGGTTGCCAGCTCTTCCCCACTTTCCGAACTGAGACATTGACAGTGTTTTACTCATTCGATTGCTCCTTGGGTTTCCGGAAGTTCTGTAGTTAATAGGACCGTAAAGCTTCTGTGTCTGCTATTGCCCGCAGGAGACGATCCCAAAGAACCAAAGCGAGCTGTTCCTTTTCGACAGGGGATCTGGCATAGTTGCCCTCGTCGCCGACAGCGTATCTGTGCTCGTATTCTAGTCCCTTCACGACGGAGATTTTCTTTCGGTAGGTAACCCAACCCCAATTGAGAAGGAAAGAGTCGCAAGCATCAAACACCATACGCCAATAGTGCGTTTTCCTCTCTTCTATTTTGAGATTTAAGAAATTGGGCATAACCAAGTCTGCGCGAACGCCGCGACGGGTTTCAAAGCGACGCAAAAAAGAGGATCGATGAACAGTTTGATTCCCTGTATTGAAGAAGCACCGGAATATGGGGTTGGAAGTTATTCCAGCCAGGGATATCAAATCATAAGTTCCGATCAGTTGCCTATAGTCAAATCGTGGTTTCGCAAAACTGGCACAGTACCAAGTGTCTTCATGCTTACTCGTCGAGGTAATCAGGTCTAAGTATTCTTCACCCATGAAGTTATCCGAATCGCAGGTGATTACCCACTCATTGGAAGCCCTAGCCACAGCTTCTATCTTGTTGACGAAGACCCCGTAGTTCTCGGGGTTCTGGTAGAGCTTCACTTTGGATAGCGGAGCAAGTAGCTTCTGAAGGGAAGGATAGTCTTCAGAGCAGTCGTCTACCACCACTATTTCATCTATAGCTGGGTGTGCCTGCGCTGCTTCGAGACTCTGAAATATCCGGTTCCCTCTTCTGGGAGTCGTTTCTTCAAAGGCAGTAACGGCTAGTGTGTGCATCAGTCGTGCTCCTTTACTGCTTTCTGGAGAAAGATGAGTCCGTTGTTTCTCCCTTCCTCTTTTTGCGTACCACACCCCACAACAGCTATTTCGGCGATGTCACAGCGGGTTCGGAGGATGTTTTCCCATTGGTCTTGGATTATGTGGAGCATGGTCCGGTCGTCTGGTTGAGTCCAGCAGATGTCGTACAGAGACATTGCATCTTCGATGCAGTACCATCCTCCAGGCTTTACATGAGGCCAGAGAACTTCAAAGGACGCTACGTGTTGTGTGCCGCAGTGACCCCCGTCATCGATGATGATGTCTAAGGGTCCTGATTGCTTCACGATTTTGTTGAGTATGCTGGGGTTTTCTTGGCGACCGAGAAAAGTGGTGATTCTATCCTCTAGGAAAAGGCACTCTTCGCACGCATCTAGCCCATAGATAAGACCTTGCTGAAAGTAGTCTCTCCATAACCTTAGAGAGCCTCCGCGCATAATGCCGATCTCCAGTAGAGAGACAGCTTTTGCTCTGAAGCTTCTGAATCTGCTCTCATAGGACACAAGGTAGTCGTGACGGCCCTTGTCAGAATCGGCTTCTTTACCCAGCTCAAGTAGACTCAACATGGTCCTTTGCTCCTGTTATTGGAAATTCATTTTCAAACGCGGCAAGATTCTCTGCGTAGAACTCATGGCAGACCTTGCCCAATCGTGGTGCATCGTATGCGTCCATGTCTGGCGTTTTCACGACCCAGGGAGCGTACCATCTCCCATAGTGAATAGCTATTGGTATCTCATCTCCCCGCCAACCTCTGGCAATAGACTTTACTCTGGAATCATCTTCATCGAGCCCCCAGAAGCACCAGCCCTTTTCAGAGACTTGAGCCATTTGGTTGTGTAGGTGTAGGTCAATGATCTGTTCGTCTGTTCCGCCTTTGCTTGGGTCATTGCAAACAAAGAATTCCTCCTGAAGGCCCCGAAGAGCTTGCACAGTACCATCGGGGATGCTCGCTGGCTCCCAAATGAGTAGAGCAGTAGACCACATTTTGTCCGCTGTAAACATGTGGGGGAATCGCCCGCGCATTGATTCGTAGATTTCCGTATGACTCTCCCACTCTTTGTCCCACACCTGCCAACCCATGAAAGTCGGAACCTCTTCACGGCTGGAGATGAGTTTCTTTCTGTGATACTCTCCAAACTTTGCTGAATCATTTTCTCTAGGCCACGCTGTCAGTTGGTCAAAAAGAGGCTGTAGTGGGAGCTGTATAATTACGTCAGCATCAATATAAAAGGCTTGTTTCCATTTTCTGAGGTAGGGATGAAAGATGTTGAATTTGGCGAGAAATCCTTTGTCGGGAACTTCAAGGATGTGGAATCCTCGATCCACCAAGTCTTGTACCCAAGGTCCGCCTGTATCGGGAACAATGAAAAGAAAGTCCCCAGTGTACTCTCCTTCCATTCGACAATTGACCGCAAGGGCCTTGTAATGGGGAAGGTACTTTTCGTCAGCAACGAAAACGATGACAGTATCAGACATGGGGGAAGATCCTTTCAAAAGCTTCTAGGTTTTCGGCGTAGAGTTCATGGCACACACGATCCAATCTGTGGTTGTGCGCTGCTCCTGCATCTGGTGTTTTTACAATCCAAGGGGCATACATTCCCCAATAGTGAATGATTTCCGGGTTTTCGTCTCCGAGCCAATGCCGCTCGGGACAAGCTACCCGATTCCCCGGATCATCAAAGGCAAACCATGAACACCGGTATTTCGTCATGGCTTCCATTCTGTCGTAGAGAGTTAAATTCATCACCTGCTGGTCATAGCATCCTGGGTTGATGTCTACGAAGTCAGCTTGAACTGCGAAAAGATCATCTACAGCATTCTCCGGGATGTCTCCTGGAGAAAAGAACATGGTCGACGAGGCGAGGATGGGGCTATCAATGTGGGGGAATCGCTCCCGTAACCGTTGGTAGGCTTCGGGGTGCGATTCTGGCTCCGCGCCGGCAAGTTTCCCGAAGTGTTTCCAATCGTCCAGAATGCTAGCTTGTGATGAGCTATCACAGAGGATCTTTGGAAGCCTTGGTTGCATCTGTTCGCAGCAGTGATTTAGGTCTCCTTGGATGAGAATGTCACAATCAAGATAGAGGAGGTAGTTCCACGTTGAAAAGTGCTGAGAAAAGATCCGGAATTTGATGGCGTTTGTCCAGGATGTTTCCTCTGTCTTGTGAATCGCGATATTGCGATTCTCTATGCTTGAGGTGTCGCAACTGCTGTCACACATAAAGCAGAAGTCACCTTTCCATTCTCCTTGCAGAACGCAGTTTACAAAGAGAGCTTTGGCATGCGGCAAGTAGCCTTCACTTCCAACTAGCAAGATGACAGAATCAGCCATTAGTCTTCTCCGGGAATTCTTCTTCAAACGCTGCCAAGTTCTCGGCGTACAATTCGTGGCAGATCCGGCCTAGCCTATGGCAGCGATACCCCCCCATCTCCTGGCCATCGTCGCAGATACACTTTTCTATCCAAGGCGCGTGCCATCGAGTATAGTGGAGGATGGCGGGCACTTCGTCCCCTTTCCAGCCTCTTGTTTCGGATGGCACTCGGTTCTCTGGGTAATCGCAACCGAAGAAGCAAGCACAGTTTTTTGAAGCCTCGCCGAACAAGTCGTAGGCCGCAACATTAAAAATCATTTGATCTGCATTGGTAGGGTTGATGAGTGCGAATTCTTCGTGAGTGCTTTGAAGCTTCTCTTTCATCCCACTTGGAATAGCTGACGGAGTGTAGAAGATAAAAGATGCGTTATACATCCTTTTTGTTACATGAGGATACCTTTCCAGTAGAGCAGAATACATCGCCGCGTGATCTGGCTCCTCTGATTCGGTGTCCCATCTTTTTAGCCCTGAGAGAATGTCGCTGTCTTCCATCGTACTGTAGATTTTGGTTTCGCGTGAAGACAGCGCATCAAAGACGTTATGCAAACCTCCTTGCACTACGATATCGAGGTCAGTACAAAGCACCTGCTGCCACTGTTGAAAGAATGGTGTGAAAAGATGGAACTTGGCAAGAAAGGACCACTCTTTCTCGGGAATCTTAAACACATGGACGCCTCTCTTTTCAAAGTCCGTAGTGTCACAGTCAGAAGGGGACAACATGCAAAAATCCCCACCCCAGTTTCCTTGCCTTCGACAATTGACAAGGATGGACCTTGCATGGTCAAGGTAGTTAGTGTCTGCAACAAATGCTATCGCTTGCATGGGGGTTCTTTCTTTATTGCATGGAAATATCGCTTTTTCTGGTCCAATGTCCAGTGATGTGTAGTACCTAGAGATGCGAGGGCACTGTAGATAACTTCAGCATTTGCTTGGTGCTCCTTTCCTGTGCCTTTGGTGTAGAGGTGCGTTTCCATTGTTATAACGTCAACTCTTCTTAATGCTTCCATTGATGGAGGATCTGCGAAAATGCAGTTTTCGCCTCCTTCACAATCAAGCTTCAGAAGGACGCCATCCTCCGGCGCAGTGTATTTGCTGACCAACTCGGCAAGACTTATGGCATCGACCAGCGTCTTTTCGTATGCTGGGTAATCATCGCAGCCCTTGCGGCCGGGTGGCTTATCTATCTGTGCAGAAGAGAATCCTAGTTGGTCAAGGGTAACGTAACTGCGTACCGTTCCGTAGTACGGCGATTCAAGTTTTGGTATTCCCGCCCAAATCTCACCGGTTCCAATCGCTTTCTTCAGTAGTTGAACATTTGGGAGATGGGAAGTGTGTTGCTCTAGCAAATCAAAATTGCGGTCATCTGGCTCGACAGAAACGATCTGCGCTTTTGGAAATAGAAACCGAGCATAGGTAGTAAATGCTCCTGTATTGGCTCCTATGTCAAAGATCACATCGGGAGTTTTCGAGACGGATTTCAATTGATAGTAGTCATCCCGACAAACCTCATTGAAGACAACAAGGAATTCTTCTTTTTGCTCTGTCATTTCACTCACAAAGGTTTTTGAATTGCCCACGTAGGATAATTTTTCTCGTAGATGTCTGTTTCCCCGCGGGTAACGAACAACTGCAAGTCATGCAGGGCCACAAACGCATCTACTTCTATCTTCACTGTAAGGTGTGGTTTGAAGGCCATATAATCATGACCGGTGGCCCAGCCTCCAGGTTTCAAAAGAAGCCACCACTTCTCAAGGTCTTGCCCTGCCTTGGTGTGGTCCCCGTCGAGATGCCACCAGTCAAAGTAGTTTGGGCTAAACTTCTCGGATGCCTGCAATGAAAATGCTCGCAGCAGCCTGACGCGCGGATCTGGTCCGAACTTGCGGGCCACTGCTGTGTGCCGTGCTTCCTGTGCGTCCTGCGGCACATTTGATGCGTCTTCTTCCAAGGGCCCTGTTTGATATCTCCAGGGGTCTATGAGGTATAGTAATCGTGGCTGGCACACATCCAAAAGAGCCTGGGAAAATAAACCCTCTGAAACACCAATCTCCGCGCCAATACCACCCTTCGGAAGAGATGCCATCAGTGTTTTACGGTCTGCAAGATCAACGTCTTTCATCGCCACCCTCGATTGTCTTTTTGATGCCCTGTTCCAAAGTGACGTGGGCAGGCAGGGAAGCTCCGAGCTTATCCAACAGCCGGAGATCAAGACTTTGCTCTGGAATCTCCGTCAGGGTTTTTGGCTTATCCCATATCTCTGGTTCAAATGGTTTTCCCATTTGATTGCAGATCAGACCGACCACTTTGGCTACTGTTGCAGTTTCTCCCGTGCCAACATTCACAGACTGTCCCCATGGACCGACTGCCATCAATTTCTGCGTGATGGAAAGGATATCATCAATGTAGATGTACTCCCGAAGAAACTTAGAGGCACCGGACGTTATCTGGGGACTCTGGTTATTCAGGAGCCTGGCAATGGTGTTGGGAATCACTCGGCTTCTGTTTGGGTCCCCTGGACCATAAACATTCGCCGACCTTACGCCGAACACTGGTAAACCATGAGTCTGTCGGTAGGTCCGCACCAAGTGGCCGACGCAACTTTTTGATGCTTCATAAATCCCTGACGGAAGAAGTGCTTGCGATTCCAGGTATGGGGTGGGTCCGGGCCCATACGCTTTGTCGCTTTCCATGCACATAATGCCCTCGACTCGCTCTGATTGCCTAGCAGCCTCCAGGATGTTAGCCGTACCCATCACATTTGCCTGGAGACACCCGAGAGGATCAACCCGGCAGTTGCGGACAATTGACTTCGCTGCAAAGTGGTATATCTGGTCAATCTCGTAGTCGCAAATAATCTCCAACATCCGAGGGTAATCTGTAATGTCCCCCTGAAGAAAATTATGCGAAAGAACCGGCCGCCGGACTAACCCGTATACTTCATGCTCCTCAGACAGAACGCGAACTGCCTGATGCCCAATGAACCCTTGTGCCCCTGTAACTAGGATTCGCATTGCTTTTGCTCCCAAGCATCGTAATCGAATTCGTCAAGGGTGTCCGTCCAAGCGTACTGGCCAAGGCTCTTCAGGAACCCACTAAACCGCGTAATGCCCTGGGCAATATCAGACGTAGTATCGATCTGAAACACCATGCCAGGGACAAAGCAGAAACAATTGAGTTGTGGTTGAATCTGTATCAGGGCATGGTCGCTCCCGCGGGAGTAAGGCATTCTCTCTTGCATCATCTCCAGGATCTTTGCAGAGCTATTGCCGTTTATCAGGTATCCCTGATTTGAGAATGCGCCATAGGTTCTGACGATATGCTTTGTGTGTGTTAGTTCATGGTCCTTACCCAGCTCTGGATGCCAGACACCCCTGTCATCATGGAATGTTCCTCCCAGGAAAAAGATGTCCCAATCGTGCGAGAAGTTTGCTTCAATGTAGGCCATGCGCTCTTGGAAATCCTGGCAGATAAGAGCATCGTCCTCTAAGAGCCCTATGATGTTCCCTGGCGTGGCTTTTGCAATTACAGCCGTATGGGACAGCCAGTTGCCAATTGTATTGGGGGTGTGCTGCATCTGCGCAACTGCTTCACGACTTCCCTCGTAAGCTTCTTTCCTGAGAGCATTAAATCGCCTCGCCTCAATTCCGGCTTTGTCTAACTGTTCTCGGATATGCTTTTTTCTGTCAAGACGATGAGAGAGGTTGATGTACCACCACTCTATGCCTTTCAATGTGATCCTCACTGTAGATAGCCTCCAGTCTTACTAATGCGGCTCAAGGCTTTTCCACGCACCTCTCTCGTGAGCCCTACCCCTAGAAACTGAGCTAACTCTTTCACGAACCCTTCAGGATTCGTAATCGCCCGTTCGTAGCTTACAAGAATCGTGGGGACGTTCGTCTGCTTGACAAACACCATGTTGTTTGTCCACCACTCCACAGTTCTGTCGACTAAGTCCTCAAACGGCCGGCACGTTTCAGGATGGGCAACCTGATCGTACCGCATCTCTCCTTGAATAGAGGCAAGTAAGTCTCGAAAGACAACTATCACATGTGGGTTCCTAAGACAAAACAGCATCTGCTGAACTGAAGTAATCCCTATCGGATCTTTCCAGCCCCAGAAAGGGTGGCCCGCGTTCCTCTCGGCTACATAGTTACACTTCCTGCCAAAGTTGGGGCTGTGCATTGTCTGGTCTTCGTGGGTATACATTCGCAATTCAGCGTGCGGACCCAAGTTGAATCCAAGAGCCTCAACCACCTGCGCCACCATCGTAGTTCCTCCCCTGGGAATACCTACGATAGGAACCGTAACGCTGCTGGGGTCTCCTTTCTTCTCGACATTTAAGGATGTGGTTACTGTTACTGGCCCTATGTGTTTGAACTCGGACATCTGCTTGCTTTGCTCCTTAGAAGAATGTTTTCTGCATAGAATGCTAGGGGTGTAAAATCTGATTCAAGCATTTCAATAAGCTCCTCTTGCGTGGGCTCGTGCGCGTATGCGGGCGGGTCATGAGACTCAATGTACAGGTACTTGGTTTTGGAGAGAGTGTAAGATGCTCCATCGAGGAAGAACTTCTGGCTGCCTTGTATGTCCGCCCAGATGAAACCGATAGTTTTAATCTCTGGATGGTCAGAAAACCAAGTATCCAAACGCATGCAGGGAACTTCAACAGGGGCCTTGAAGCCAATTTCCGGAGAACGTGTCAAATGTCCTGTAGGCTTACAGATACTCCCCGAAAAGTCCCAATCCTCGCGTTTGCCGGCTTTGCCTGTTGAGGCATGGAATTCGTGATAGCCATCGACATGACAGACAGCTTCTTCGTAGAGCGTTACACGTTCATCGTCTCCGAGGAGTTTCTTGAAGCGTTCTGTTGCTCGCGTTTCTGGGTCGAAACAAAACAGCCGCGCGCCGGGCATTGCCTGGAGAAATAGAACGGTATCTGAACCCTCATGGCATCCGATTTCCAGCATCGTAGGTGCTGTGCCTACTAGGTCCTTGATTTCAGAAGCAGTTAGCCCTCCTCTATGCCTTTCCATTGTTAACTTGCTCCTCGATCCAGGGGTAGGTGTTTGCCAAACCGTCTTTGAGGGTCGTGAGTGGAGCCCAATCAAGCACCTCTTGGCAAAGCGTGTTGTCGGAGTTTCGGCACTGGACGCCTTGCGGCTTCTCGGACGCATAGACGCGACGCAGTCGGTACCCCGCCTGGTTTTCTATGGTAGTGAGAAGCGTGTCTACAGACACGACTTGAGCTGATCCTATGTTAACTGGGTCAACATAGTCAGATTCCGTCAAGCGTAGAATTCCCTCGACGCAATCGTCGATGTAGCAGAAGGAACGCATGTTGGTTCCATTACCCCAAACCTCAAGTTCCTCGGCTGCCGCCCGCTTAGCCTCGGCAACTTTTCGACAGAGGGCAGCAGGCGCTTTTTCTCTGCCGTCGTTCCAGCTACCGTGGGGACCATAGACGTTGTGGAATCGGGCGATCCGAGTCTGAAGCCCATAGTCTTCCCGGAAGTGTCGACACATCCTTTCAGAGAAGAGCTTTTCCCATCCGTAACCGTCTTCGGGCATTGCGCCCTTACCGTCCAGGTACGCATCAACTTCCGTTAGAGCAACGGCCGTAATAGCGTTCTGCTTTCCGGCGTGGTAGACACAAGCGGAAGAGGCGTAGAAATACCTGCCGGCTTTCGTATCTCTTGCGAGCTGGAGGAGGTGGGTGTTGATGAGAACCGACTGCATGCAGGCAGCTTTGTTATTCTCAATGAAGCCCATGCCGCCCATGTCAGCGGCGAGATTATAGACTCTGTCGAAAGGGCCTTCCTCCGAAAAGACATGGTAGCCTTGCTGTCTCAAGCGAAGATCGATAGAGGGTAGCTGGAGGGCACCATCGTGCCTCTGCCACCAGCGAGACAAAGGTTTGATGTCTGCTCCAACTACACTATGGCCATCTGCTAACAATCGCCTGACTAAATGGCCGCCGATGAATCCTCCCGCGCCCGCAACTAAGCAGTGCATTATTTGCTCCCTATCGTAGAATCGGTTAATGGATCGTAATCCTCTCCTTCAAAAGAGTCGATTACCGGTGCGTTGACGTTCCCCATACTCGATTGCTCCCCTGTCCCTAAATGGTAAATCAGACTTGGATTGTGAGTGTACTCCACAATTCCTTGAGCCTTGAAGGTTTGGTACACAGTGCCATCGAGATTCCTATGCCCCTTGTGCTCATTCTTGAACTTTGTGACTGGGTGGCTGTTGCCCAGCAGGGCCTCTACTGCGTTGTTGTCGAAAACTAGGGCTTGGGCACCTAACCCACGGCTCGTGGCCGGAAACCAGCCCCTAGACGGCTTCTCGATCATATTACGGGGGTAGGTGACAAGGCTCAGGTACGCTTTTTCCGGGAACGGGCAGGATTCAAGGTACTCTCGGAGGTTTGCACAGCACAGGATGTCGTCCTGGAAGATGGCGTATCTATTCGCGTGTGGGTCTCTGACATAGAGTTCCCAGATGGCCAGCATCCAGATTCCAGCAGTTCTTATCTGCGGGAAATGGCAGGTGGCTTCCAGGCTGTAGTGTGCGTACTCGGCAGCATCCTTTGCACCGTCGATGAAAAGACGTGGTTTGTCAAACCCTGCTTTGGCGAGGGAGGCTAACGTCTGAGGTAGGAATTCCCCAGCCCGAGACGGAACGGTGGTTACTCCGTACATCCATTTCACTTCGCTCATTTAGTTTGCTCCGATCTCTTCCTTTGCTTTGGCTTCTGATTTCTTCGCTTTGTAGATGGCTACTCCGACAACTTTCTTGGCCGCGAATCGACTGAAGGGATAGCCCAACGTTTCAGCAGATTCTTCTAAGCAGTCAACACACCACGCTACATTGTTTTCACACCACTCTGCCCCTCTTTGGTCCATCAGTTTTGCGTAGTGATTACAGTGGCAACCTTTGCCCGGTTTGATAAAGACTTTTCCTAGTAGTCTTTTCAGTTGTGTTCCTACCCCAACTGTTTGGTCCGCAATAAGTTCCTCGGGTGTTGGATTACTCTTGCAGTTGCGGCGGAGGGCCTGGGTCACCGACTGTTCGTGGCCGCACCGTGTGCATTTCCAGGGTGGGCCGTCTGTCGTGTAGATGCAGTCGATCATGGAACGGCCGCCACGAATGCCGTTGCCGGGGTAGTTGTAGGATCACACGGCACCGGCCTCTGCGGGTCGCCGTTGAGAATAGTTAAGGTAGGGAACTCCGTGCTTGACATGCTGCAATCCATGTCGCTTGTGGATGCCGCCCACCGATAAGTTCCAAATGTTATACCGGTGGTAAAGAAAATCAGATCGACATACGGGACAGCTGGTGCGGTGATGTCTCCTATGTCGTCCATAACGAGGCGTATAAATAAGAATGTGTAGATCTCCCCGCCTCCGGTACATACCGGATCAGGGTCGAATACATACTCCCATACGCAGTCGTCAATAAAGTCGCCTCCCTTATGGGGCAATCGGAAAGTACCATTGATGTCGCTGCAACCACTTCCGGTATCGCAATTGCCGTTAATGAAACCAGCTATTGTAACGTCGTATTCGCTCGCATCGCTGCCGTTACAATAGTCGCATCCACCACAACAACAATCGGTCGCCATCGCGACCTTATCGTTGCCAGTGAAGAGAACCTTTTCACCAAGGAACTGAACGTTTCCCATGATTACCTTAACAGGGGTCGCCCGTGTGAATTGTGGTCCATGACGCATCCTGGCCTTCGTTAGAAATAACGATGAGTTGCGAGTTCTTTCGCTCAAACTTCAAGTTAGGTCCGTCTATCTGGAAGTCGGTCATGATGGTCGACACGGCCACGAAAGTTATGATGTCAGTTGCCGCCGCTTCGGTCGCTTTATTGATGACCAATGCCTCCGTTGTCGCTTGCTGTAGTTTCTTGGTTCCCGAGTTATAGGTCACATTGGTGACGGGGTCGAGCGTCTCCCACGGAATCGGAAGCATTCCAAACCATTCCGAGCCGATCTTGTGCGCGATCAATACGGTATCGGTGGGGGCCGGAAGCTTGAGATGGTTAATCACCGAGGTTACCGTCGGCGCGAACGCGCCAGCCGGGGCAACGGCAGATACCGTGTCGACTGTGATGTTCGCGTCCGTATAGAGAACGGCCCCGTTCGTCAGGCACTTAATAGTAATAGCTGGAGGCTCCAGTTGAATAATTCTCCACTGAATGTCTTCGGGGTGATATACTGCAATTCCTTTTGCTCCAATAGGCCCTTCAAACGTATAGTTTCCTGTTGAACTTGCTCTATTCCAAACTCTTTGAGGGCCAGAGATAGGATACCCACCCCAAGTATCAGTGACAGTAGCTGAACTGGATGAAGCATCTGTAAGAGCTAAAGCAGCTGTAAGAGTGAAATTCATGTGTGTTGCTATCATCCCCAAATCAACAACAACATATTTCCCATTCCGTAACTTTTGAGCAAGCGTCCATTCTTCCCGAGTGGGATGGGCTGCTAGATTATAAACGTCCTTCGGAGGAATATCCATCTGTTCAAGTGAAGGGCTTCCAGCTTCCGTATCCAAAAGCCGATAGAAATCACACTTAGCAACTCCCGGCACGTCTGATGCCATCTTGGGAATTCCAGCAGCAGAGCGTGGCTTTACGATGAATAGGTCTGAGCTTGCGTGTGTGTCTTGTTGAGGTTGCGCAACCTGGCGAGTGACTTGGTTTCTTTTCTCACGAAGAAACTCTTCTATCAGCCTTCTATCGTTATCTGTGAGAAAGTAGTTAGGCATCGGATTCTCCAGGCAAGGCCAAAAGCTGGATACGCACCGTGCCCGTGCGTGTGCGCATGTAGAGACGCGAGGGGCAGGCGGGAGTGACCCGCATTGACTCTCCTGGGGAAAGTATCAAGAGGGGCATAAAGTCGCCGTTGCTGTCAGGTGGGCCAGCAATTTCCAGGAGCTTTTGAGCGTTCAGCGTTTTCTCTTCTTCAGTGGGAGTTACTCGAAGCTGAGGCTTAGCGCAAGAGATGTGCAAGACGCTTACGGATTCCAAACCACCGAGGTCAACAGGAGCCCATTTCTCTGTGATCTTCAAGTTGCGTTGGTAGGGAAACTCACCAGAGATGATAGTCTTGTCGTAAGCATCTTGGTGGTGTGTGGATGGTTGGTCAGAGCCCTCGTAGCAGAGGCTTTCCACGATAGTCAGAAGAGCAGCATTTTCAACTGTCTTAGGTTCGTCTATTACTGGTTCTTCCAGCGTTGGCTCAAGGTCGAATTCTTCAATAGCCATTGGTTTGCTCCATAGGGCCACGTAGTGTTATTTCTCAAAAGCAGAGACTACGACATTACAAGACGCTGTGTCTGCGATGAAGTGGAATGTATTCGCTTGGTTGCCCGTACCGGCGCCTGTGCCTTCCTCTTGTCCAATATCTCTTGCAAGTCGAATCAGGTTGACTTCTCCGGCTAACAATTCCCCCAAGGGATAGAAAATCAAAGTCTGCGGGTCGCGAATACCATACGTAACGTAGTTGGTTGGATCGAGGTTTTGGAGGACACAAAAACCAGGAATTGTAAACTCAGAGAGGTCTGCATCTACGCCCACTGTTGTCACAGCAAAGGCGCCGGGAGCTGGCCCCTTCACGCCAGTAACGTCAGCCGAAAAGGTTGCTGGTTCGCTGACGTACTCCAGGTTCCCGGTATCTATGCGGAGCTGGGCGGTGATAGTTGCTTCGTTTGACATCATCAGACTCCTAGAAATATCTGGGAATACCCAGCAGATTGAAATTGGATGTTGGATAGAGTTGAAAAATGTTTATTGCAGCAGCTTCTGTGGTTACTCGATTAGCAAATCCATTAAGAGGTACAGCCCGTCTAAACCCTTGATCCCAACTATCTTGGCTAACTCTCATGTGTGCTGCGTTAGCTGCACTAGCTTCAGAAATCTCAGTGTTGAGTTCGTGGAATCCTTCATCGCGTAGGTCAATATCGAAGGTATTGAATTTGATGTCGAAGTCGAATACACGGGTGTAAAAGAAACCACAAGTCCCGACAACCTTACGTTCCCAAGAGACGTTAGAGAGCTTGACTGTTCGGGCCGCTAGGCCCCACATGGGAAAGAAATTAACAGTGTCTACCATGCTTGCAATAGTTGCCAGCCTTAGACTAGAACTGTTTTGCTCGATGCGAATACTTGGACGGTTGCTGTCGATCTCAACATCAGGCCCAGTGTAGGCTTCGTGGCTGGAAGACACGATCGGATTCCCGTTGATGTCGAAACGAGCTTCGCGTGTATATTTGACAAAAGTGCCACTGACCTTTTGAGGTTCCAGGAGAGGATTGGTGATTGCTGTGCTTTGGCAGGTACGGAAGCTTCGAGTGCTGAAAGTCTGTTCAATGGTAAACCAGTTATTGGGTTCATTCCCCTTTGGCTTATAAGGACGAACCTTCATGGTAGGCCAGGCGGTGGCCCACTGGTCTACATCGTTTCCCTGAGCCCAAAACGAGCCGATAGATGCTATCCCCGGAGTGGTGTTTACGGCTCTCTCTGGTCCATCAGCAGTTAATGCAGTTGTTATATCGTCTGAAGTACCAAGCATTTCTACAAGAGTCAAAAGCTTGTAGGTTCGATGACCTTCATCATCGATGTCTAACGACCAACCGATTCTTCCTCTATTGACTCCAGCCATTTCTCACCTACTTATGCAAATTCGCTGGTTGGAGTATGTCTTCACCAGCAATTCCTCTAAGAATAGTGTTTGTTTCTTTAGTCTCGTCTATGAGTGTGTCGAGGAAAAACTTTCCTTCTTTGGTTAACAGTCCACCACGAGTAAGGCCAGCAGAAGTATCTCTTGGAGTGAATGCTAATGGTTCTTGTATGCCTAAACCAGGAACTACTAAAGCATGCGTAATAGGTGCTAGCCCCTTTTCCAACTTGCGAAGTACTTCGGGTAGCTTTGGCACTGTTACTACAAGAGGTTCATTAGCGTTTGCAATAACAGCTCCTAACCCCTGCGGAAGATCCTTCAAGCCGGGGGGGAGAATCTGAAGGCTTGGGAGGTTCTCGATAAAATCTCGAGGTAACTCGGGTACATTCTTTGCTGCTCTTCTAGGAGGTACAGCAATCACACCAGGGGCCAAAAACCCTTGCCCACTAAACCGATCTCGTAAGCTCTGAACAGCTTTTAACTCATTTTCAGCAGTGGTAATCGCTTCTTTTAGAGGTGTTAATACCTTTTCTCGTAAACCTAGAGACTTTGCTGCTCCTTGAACTATGTCTAGGGGAGTCCCAATCTTAAAAGCCTCTCCAAAAGTAAGTTCTTCTCTCTCTTTTGCTGCAAGGCTTGAACGAGCCTGTTTAAGATTTGCTAGTTTAAGTCTTGTTTCTTCCTCTATTGCTTTTCTTCTTTCTACTGGGTCTTTGATCTCTGCTATTTTCTCCAAACGCTTACCCACCATACCACTCACTTTTTCAACTGCTTTTCTTAACTCCTCGTTCATTAACACTAACTGTGCCGTGACCGCACCAAAAAAAGCAACTGCTCCAAGGGCTATAACACCACCAATAGCAGTTTTTGATGCAAGTGCAGAAGACCTAACAAGTAAGAATGCGGAGGATATTCCTCTGATAGCTGTAGAAAATGTTGCAATAGCGATCAAAACCGGTCCAGCAAAAATAGCTCCAGCAGCAAGAACCAGCACAAGGTCTTTGGTTTCTTTTGTTGAATCCTTGAAAGCAGAAGCAATAGCTCCTACTTTACTAATAAATGGTTCCAACCTTTTTAGTGTCTCAGACAAAGCTGGAATTAGCGCGTCCCCAAAATCCTGTGCCATTACAGAAACTTGTGCTTTCAACTGTTTCAGAGCAAAACCAGAAGCGTTTATTCCTTGCGTTTGTGCTTTGAAAGCCTCTTCTGTTGCTCCTGTTGCATTTCTCATTGCTGCAAGCTTAACCCTATACACATCTGATTGAGAACCTGCCAGAGCCAGAGCAATAGTTTGACCTTCTATACTCCCAAGATATTCTTGGAGAGGTGTTCCAGACTCTTTTGCTACTCTTACAATAGTGTCGATTGCCCCAATCAATCCTTGCTGAGCAATCATAGCTTTACCAGACTCAAACCCCAAGTCTTTGAGAAGCTTTGCCATTCCTTTACTAGGAGCCATTAGACCCTGAATAACTCCACGTAATTGTGTAGTAACAGCAGCAGCGTTGCCCGTCACCCCTGTCCCTGTTGCCATTACCGCAAACAGTTCTTCTTGACTGATTTGCATTTCAGCAGCTAGTGGAATCACTGCGCCAATACTAGCAGCAAGTTCTGGAAAAGTGGTTTGTCCAAGCTTATTGGTTACAAATGCTAGATCAGAAGCCTTTTGTACAGCTTCTGCTGAAGTGTCTCCATAACCTTTAGTAACAGCACTGGTAAGGTTGATTGCATCTGTTGTTGTAGCCAAACCCGCAGCAGCCGCTTTTGCATTTATTTCTAAGAGCTTTGCAGACTCGGCACTGTCACCAAAAGCAGAAACGACCTGGAAGAGACCGCCTGATATGTCCGCTGTAGATTTACCTACAGTGACAGCTAGGTCTTGAACATTCTTCTTCAGCTCTAACACTCGTTCGGGAGCAAGCCCCAGCGTAGCTACATTCGCCATGCTGGCATTCAGATCAACAGCCATTTTCGTTGCAGCAATACCGATACCAACAAGAGGTAAAGTAATTGCTGCTGTAAGGACTTTTCCGGTTCGCTTGGCCACTTGCTCTGTTTTGATAAGAGCTGACTGCATTTTGGTGGTGATAGTCTTAGTGGCTTTACCTCCAGTAGCCATCATCTTCTGGTAGGAAGTGCCATCTCCCAACAGTCTGACGATCAGTCTTTCAAGTTCAACTTCTCTAGCCATTACTGGACTTTCGTGTAATTCCTAATCGACCACACCACAACGCCTGCGACCTTTTCGTCGCCTCTTCACGAGTCAGCTTTACCGGTTTCTTCTTTTCCTTCTGCTCCTTCCACACAAAGGGAATGGCTAATTTGTCAAGGGCTGGAACTGGCGGCGGGTTCTTGTACTGAGAATAGTGATGGCTTTTAATTGCCTGAGTAATTTGCATCGCATAATGATCCGCCCTGGACGGAGTGTTCTGCTCTAACTGAAACCACTCGATCCATGAGAGATACTCTCGATGCGAAACCTCCCGCTTACACTTCCGAACAGACATTTTCAGTTCAGAAGCTAGTCGGAACCAGTCACTTTCGACTCTTGCTCGTTTTTTGCTAGATCCTCAGCATCTTTTTCACCATCTTTAGTGTCAAGCATATTGCTCATCTTCTTGACTTCATCAACTAACGCTTCCATAATCCTATCTGGTAATTTCCTCACAAACATTACTGAAACATGTTTGCCTGTACTATCGAACAAACAATGAGAAACTAACAAAGGATCAGCATCAGCAAGACCAGAGATTTTTTCTGGTTTACCAGCAGAATTGAGAGTTACCCCTTTGGTCATGGCATTCTGATAAATACATTTAGCATCTCCAGAAGCCTCTTCAAGTGTGTATTCATTTTTTCCAATTTTTACATCAACTACACGAAATTCAGAGTCACTGAAATCCAACATCGTTTGCTCCTTAGTTTGTTATTGAAAACCCTGGCCTCCCGAGGAACCACTTCCAAGCTCCCCGGGAGGCTCTCACAACTGGGTTACGTACCGGCAACGTTCGTCAAAAACGGCCCAGCTTCAAGGCCAGCGTCATCCCGATTTGTGGGTAGGACCGTAAGCACACCTGTAGGCATCTCGCCGGCATTCAACCCCCCCGGCTCCCATTTTTGCACGACACAATAGAAGGCAAGAGTAGAACGGTCGGGGAAAAAGACCGTGCAGGTAGTGTAAACACCAGCCAGTGCTGCTATCTCGTCATGCACGATTGGGTCATAAGCCGCAGTCAGAGTCATTGGCGTTAGAGTCTTCAGTACTCCTATTGCAAAGGTAGACCACGCCGTGTTGTGGTGTGTTGACGTGGGAATTGCATCACCCATGTCAATTCCCGGAGGCGTAACATCTGAGCTTTCGTAAAATCCAATCGTGGGATTTGCTGCGAAAGCGACAAGTGTTGCAAATCCATCCTCAAGTCGAATCCTACTAGAATCGTCGGGATTTGGCCTTGAGCCTGATGGTGTTGGGGGAGTAGCCATAATATTTCTCCTTATAGTTGTTTCAATGCAACAACTGCATTGATCGTAAACAAGTTCCGTTTTGAAATGCCGGCCTCTTTGCCGATGTCTATGACACCTCCGATAGTTGTCACTGCATAAATCCGGTATTGAGTGCCGCTAATTGTCACCGTCTCATACTTCGTGCTCTCGTCTAGCACGATCAATATTGCGTGGGCTTTTGTGAAGCCGGCGTCATGTTTTCGGCTACGCACGCGCACCTGAAAACCGTGATGGACTTGCCTTCTGCCATCAACCATGGTTCGTCCATGGTCTCTGTCTGCGGTGCTGTAGACTGTGATGAGTTTGTCTGGGGTATCGGGCTCCATCGAGTAGTGGACTGGCCATGCTTCCTGGAGGAGAGGGTTAGTCCCTTGGCTTTTGCTTATCAAAAGCTGCTGCATGATGTTTGCTGTGCTGTGCGTTAAAGGACCACTCATTATTCTTCTTCCGTGAACGCACTGGCCTTGAGGTTTCCGGTGTGAACAGGCACAAGCCGTTGACTTTCTCTTTGGAGTCGTAGGCCAGCAGCCAGCAGGGCCTTTATTAATGAAGCTCCGTTTTTCATTCCGTCTGTAACTACTCTTGCCAGTTCGTTTTTCATTGTCCTAGCTGGAGTTTCCAGAAACTTGTTTTGGCCTCTACCTTGCGGGTCCCAATATCTTCCTTGGTCTCCCCCATCCTTTGTGAGTGGTCTTTTTTGTCCCTTCAATTTCATCTCTTTGTTTTCGTGAACGAACACTGCATAGCTAGCACCGTAGCCGACGTTAATGGTTCCATTGTTCTCCCGTTTGGAATTGCGTTCCAACTTCTCTAGCTTTCTCAGCAGAGATTCGACACCTTTGATTTTGGTTATTCTGGCCATCAGTCATCGGCCCCCAGCACATTGTCCAATTCAATAGTTCCACTTGCTGTGACAGGAATTTTGGCGGAGACCCAATCCCTATCGGAACCTCTACGCATCCTGTACGTTGTTCCCGCGAACAGATTCGTGAAGGTGACCAAGCCGTTAGCATCGCTTGTGCTCGTTCTGACTGCTGTGTCTAAGCTGAGGCCCTTCCCGGGGAATTTGGCCGCTTGCAGGGAGACGACCACGCCAACTGCTACAGCCCCATCTTCGTCATAGGTGTAGATGAATCCTGTAACTCGTCCTGGATTACTCGCAGGAACCGCAATAGAAGTCATACTGTAGGTCTGTGAGGCATCGGCAGATACAATCAGCGTAGTATTCGTGAATGTGAATAGGGGCTTGGTAATGGCTACTGTCCAAGTAGCATCATCCAGGGCAAATACAGCTTGTCCACTAGCGTTTGTAGACAACTCATAGGTTTCAGCGCCTTGAGTCACACGAACCCTTGCACTTTCTAGTGCAGTTGTTCCATCGTCAACAGTTATCGTAATCGTGCGAGCGCCTCCGCTTACGGCTGCTGCACTTTGGTCCCACCTCGTATGCGGCAACACGTCGAGAATCGGCTCTTGAATAGCCGGCACCCATCGCAAGGCATCAGCGATCGTTGGCTTAGTGAACAACGCGGTAGACCAAACGGCGTTGTGATTCACCCCGGCATAAATACGGATTTCGCCCGACGTTGCCGTCCACGTCGATCGTGTTATGTCGTCGGTCGCCGGCGAGTAGAAATCAAGGTCGCGCTCGGGATAGCTCACGCCGTCGTTAGACGCTGTCTGAATCGTAGCTACGCGGCGGCGGAAAGCCGAATCGAATGTCGGCTCGAATGATTCCCACAATTCAGCCCGAGAGTAGTCGCTGTTGGCACCGTAGACGCTCACAAGGAGATAATAATTCCCGCTCGCACCGTTGCGGAATGGGGAGCCAGCGTAATAGCCAAGGAAGGGCTGACGGTGCGATAGGTTATCGACATCGCCAAACACGGGGTTGCCGGCCTTGGTCCAAGTGATCAGATCCGTACTCGTCGCGTACCCGATTTTTCGATCATAGGATGGCTGGTGCGAAGCGGTGCGAAGCGTCGTGTACCACATATAGTAGGTGGAACTGATCTTGATAACGCCCGTTACTTCGTTTGAATTTCGCTCCCACGTCAGTGTCGGTGACATGACGGGATTGGTTGCCTCTTTCGTCCACGTAATTCCATCGGCACTGGTGGCGTATCCAACGGCAATGTCGGTGTCTGGCTGCTTTGCCGTATAGAGCATTCGCCAATCGCCAGCACCTTCACGCCACACAACTGGTGACCAAAGTCCCGCCGAATCCCATTCCGCAGTAGTTCCTTCTAATACTGTTGCACCAGCCGACCATGAGGTCTTTCCGTCCGTACTCGTTCGGCGCCTGATCGCAAGTTTACCGCTCACCGTGGCCGTGTAGTAGAGCACCCACGTGCTGCTGCCGTCCCACACAATGCTCGGCCATGTACCGCGCCCATTGTCATTACCCTCTAGGGCAAAGATCGGGGCGCCACCGGTTATCGGCCACCTGCTGATACCGTAGAGTCGCTCGACCTCATCACGCACCCGAGAAAGTGAAGACCCACCCCAATCTAACTCCTGAGTATCAATCACCGCTTGTCCAGGTGTTGGTGATGCACCAGAATAGAACTCGATTCTGTACCTACGAGCTGCCGTGATTCCAGCCGGGAACGTACCAACGTAGGTGCCGGTACCAGTACCATCTGTTTTAGTCAATAATTCCGCACATGCGACCATTCCCGTGGCCCATCCAGCATCATCAATGCTGTCGGACGGGACCACCATCGCCGAACCGTTCCATCGCCGCCCTGTAGCGACTGCGTCTTCGAGTTCCCAAACGATAGCCTTGACCGTCAAACCCGACGTTGTATGTAGATTCAATTCACCTGACATCAGTCACCCCTAACTGTCTACTCCAAGGATATTGTCTAGTTTGATAGTACCACTAGCAGTAGAGGGAATCGCAACAGACTTCCAGGGTCGGTCAGTTCCCCTGCGAATCTCATAGGTGGTACCAACAAACAAATTCACAAAAGTAGCCAGCCCATTGGCATCACTTGTTGCCGTTCGTATGGCAGCATCCAATGCCAGCCCTTCTCCTGGAGAAGACATAGTCCTCAACGAGATAACTACAGAAGCTTCGACGGCCCCGTTTTCGTCATAGGTATGAAGAAAACCAGTGACTTGGCCTGGGTTACTTGCCGGAATTGATTCAGCAGTCATTGAGTAGGTTTGTGTTTCTACCCCGTCAACAACAATTGTTGTAGAAGTGAATGTGTAGAGAGGTAGAGTGATTTGAACCGTCCAGGTTCCATTATCAAGCGAGAATGCGATGACACCACTTGCGTTGGTTTCACCTAAGTAAGTTTCGGCGCCCTTCGTCATTCTGACTTTGGCATTTTCAAGGACTGTTGGAATAATGCCGTCGTTAACTGTGATCGTTACACTGTTTGCACCACTTCCCGTAGACACTGGTTGATTATCTCTGAGCGCTTGAAGAGAATCTGTAGACCTGTCATAAACAGCAGTACCATCATCTGCCATATCTTCCAAATTCGCTGCTACTGTTGATGTACCAGAACCAAAATCGGAAGGTGTCCCTATAGCAGCGATAATCGTGTCTTGCTTAGCTTGCGTAGCATCACCACCACCTGCCTGGTTATTCCTAATAGCCTCCAGGCTGTCCGTAGCGGCCACGAAGGACGCTCCAGCACTGGTGTCGGCCAACTTACCAATGGCAGCTCCGATCGTCTGTGCGGCGGTGTCGAGGGCCGGTATCGTACCGATCTTGGCAAGTTCCGTGCTGTTGGAATCCATCTCTTGGCGGTTCTCGACGGCTGTCGGGGCAACTCCCGCGGCATCGGGAACTACAGTATTCCAATCACCTTTCGTATCAAGCGAGTTGACCGCGAAGGTCGCTGCTATCAGGGCATTGGCAGCGAAGGCGTCGGCCGTCAGAGCACCTGTAGCGAACGTCGCGGCCACTAGGGCATCAGCCGCGAAAGCATCCGCCGTGAGTGCTCCGGTAGCAAGCGTAGCTGCCACGATAGCGTCGGCGGCGAAAGCATCAGCTGTGAAAGCACCAGTCGCAAGGTTCTCGGCCGCAATGGCGTCGTCGGCAATCTTCGCGTTCGTGATCGCATCGGCGTTGATGGATGTCGCCGTGATCGCGTTGGCGTCGATTGTTCCGACGTTTATATCGGGTAGACCTCCACTGAGCGTTACAGCAGTCCCAATCCACTCTTGTACATTGACATGGAAACCAGTCGGGTTGGCCTGCGACTGCGTCTCCCATTCGTCGACTACCGCCGTCGCCGTCAGCGTCGAACCGATAAACCCAACTTGCATCAAGTCAATCAACAGGACCGCGTTGCCGGTTTCGGTGGTGTCCTGCTTGAATTTGATAAGCACGTCGCCGATGGTAAACGCCACGGTCTCCAAGGTACCGCCGCCGGGCGCCCGGTTACCATGATGCAGGGCGATATCATGATCCTCGTCGCTCGATGCGTTCGTAAATGTTGCGACGCTTTCCCATGCCGCCGACTGGAAGTTGTAAACCTCTAACGTTGCCCCGTTCGTCGAGCCGGTTGGTTCGTTGTAGTATCCCTCGAAATGCAGGTCGCCGGGACGTGCGTCCGTATCGGCCGGCGTACACCGGAAGATGAACTCGGCACCCGCACCGTCGTCGTCTCCAGTCCATCGTGTGTCGTTCGACGTCGACGCATTGCCAAGGTCCTGCTGGGAGCCTTGAATTACCGTCACGCTGGCCATCGCCGTTCGTATCGCCAGCCCGCCCGATATCGACGCCCCCTGGTCCTGTCGCAATGGGAACGCATCGCCCAGAAGCCCGGTTCCGTCGTATTGCAGTTCCAGGTTGTCCGCCGCGGTTGTATCTTCCGACACGGCCTTGACGTTGACATCCATGAACCCCGTATCTTTGGCGGCATAGAGCGAATCGTAGGCCGCTTCGGCAAGAACACGGAACTCGGCGCGCACC
>SDBT01000927.1_pt1 | contig 49234 bp, 70 predicted proteins | sample 2277101 | NCBI WGS metagenome assembly SDBT01 (sample SAMN10404973, study PRJNA504765) | marine sediment metagenome | isolation source: marine sediment core GS10_PC15, 103 cmbsf | place: Arctic Ocean: Southern Knipovich Ridge | collected 2010
ATATTCCCGGATAAGGAGTGGACTAAGAAGGCATGTGACAATGCGCTCGTACGCATACGTGCAAAATCTCGCACAGTAAGTATCGCAGATGAGTTTTTTGAGGAAAAATAGAGGTTTTCTTCTTAAGCGTAAAACACAACAAACAGGCAAAACTGTTGATGATAAAGGATATGTCCGATTGTGGAATCCCAAACATCCTATGGCTTTTTCCGACGGCTATGTCCTCGCGCATCGTATAATAATGGCAGAGCATTTGGGTAGAATGCTCACTTCTGACGAGCATGTCCATCATAAGAATGGCAATCGTCAGGATAATAGTATTGAAAATTTGGAACTGCTTCATCGGAAGAGTCATCCGAGTAAACATTTTAGGAGATAATTTGATGAGTGCCAAGAATACCAAACGTGATGATTCGATATATGGAGTTACTAGGGAATATACTTTGAATATTTGCGATAAAATTTGTATGTTTTGCTGTGAACTTGAGCAGCGGAGAGACCAACAGTTCCTTCCGGCAAAGTTGTCTGTGATTGTAAAGTATAATAAACTTCGTTCGGAAGTGGGTGTATTGCCATTGCCAACAAAATCTCAAAAACAGGACGATCTGAGTGTTCAGATACCTGACTATCTCGACTGTGGATTAGCAGGCAAAGAAAGGAATGCTGACGTTCTTAATCGAGCATACCAGTTAAGAGACTACTTGTACGCCAACTTTGACTTAGGAATACCCGAGAAGCGTGCTAATCTTGAAGGCAAAACTCCAGCGGATAAGTTAGAGAAAGATGATGGCATTAAAGCAGTTGCAACAGCCCTGGGTATTCCTGACCACATAATTTCATCGCTAGGAGAGAGTCAACCGATTGATCGTACTCCTGAGCAGTTGAGATCATTTCTTAAAAAAACTCTAGCGAACAATCTAGATAAAATATTGAAAGAGGGCACATGCTCTAGGACTGGTTGGGCTGGTGTTAAGTCTGGTAATTGTGAGCATGCCATTGGCTTGCCAGGCAACTCTATTCCCGGCCAACATGATGGAAATGATGACACTGTAGATGAATATAACAAGCCTAACGGTTGGTGTTGGTCATGCTGGAAATCACATCAGATTGAGAAGCTCCGCAAAGAAGTTCAGGCCCTGGAAGCATGGCAAGAAGTAGCAGCTGCAAGCAACCGAGATGTTTCAGCATATCTCCAAGAAAAATTTCCATCATTAGAATTAGATGGGGGAATGCCCGTAGATAACGTTCGTAAAGCAATGGATTGTATGGAAAAGATGATGCGCCCGGTGGAGAGATTAGATAACCCGCGCCGTAGACCAACATTGGCAGAAGAGGCTGCCGAGCAGGCTTTGGGTAAATTGTCGGGCGATTTATCACACGATAATGTAGCAGCAGCTAAGCAAATTTTAAGAGACGTCCTTGGTCTCATGATATGTACATGTAGTTGAAAAAGTGTAATTGCTAATAAGAGGATAGGTATTATTTGGATGTCGAGCTAATGTATAATTAACAATATTCTGAAGCAAATTAACGGTTAAACTTAAAGGAGGTAAATATGAACGATATTGATAAATTTGATCTCAAAATCCAAGAACTAGAAGTACTCAAATACCAGGCTGTCAAGAGCGGTGATTATCCTTTGGCGGCAAAAATCAGAGATCAGCTCGATGAAGCAAAGCGCAAGAAGCGACAGCTTATGGGGGCAGCTCAGATAAGAGATCAGCTTGAAACAAAGAGCGAGAAGCCACCAGCTATAAATGCTCTGTCTAAAGAAGATCTGAGGCTGGTGATTGAAGACCTGAAACGAAAGGGCAAGACTGAGCGGAAGGGCGACGAGCTTCTTACCACGGCGGATATGGAATTTCGTGATCGTAAAATCTTTACAAAGACGCCAATTAACTGGGACTCAATAAGCAGCCGAACGTACAGGCGTCTTGCTGCCGAAGCTCTGGATAAGTTATCGGGCGATCTGTCACATGACAATGTTGCTGCTGCGAAGCAGATTCTGAAGCGAATTATTGGCTAAAAACTTGTATGTCGGTCTCCTTTATCTTATAATTAAGAGAGACCGACATCTTTAGTGTGGAGAAGAAGACAATGAAAGTGCAAATTAGTAAAAATGATCTTGTAGACGTTCTTGAGAGAATGCACACCGTTTCTACAAAGTCACTCATTCCGAACTTCGATTTTACCGGCAGGGTGACCATGGAAGTGAAGAAAAGCGGTAGAACTGTTTTTAAGTCATCGAATGGTTGTGTGACGGCTCAGCAAGAGGTGCAGGCTCAACCTGGCTTCGAACTGGGCACTTGCACGACAGACTCGATCAGGCTCCGAAATGCAGTAGCGAAAATTGTTACTGATGACCCTTCTGATCCTCTTGAACTTTCTGCGGTTGGTGATGCTCTGGTCATCCGGGATGCCAACTCTAAACGGCGGAAGATGGTAAAGCTGCCGCAAGAGATGAGGCACCACAAAACAACCGTAGAGAAGCCAGACGGGGACAGCTTCTTTATGAAGGCAGTCGAGTTTAGTCAAGGGTTCCGTTCTGTTATTCCTTTCCAGCAAAAGGCAACCTATCCTCCGAAGTACCAAAGCATTCTCATGCACTGGAAAGGCAACGAAGCTCGTTTTGTCTGCGGTGATGGTGGCATCTTTGCGATCTCAACTTTTCCCCGACATTCTCAGGATAGTCATAAGCGGGAATTCAAGCGTGCCATCATTACGAGTCAACTGTCTGTGATCGCCAGTCTCCTAGAAGATAATTCTGTAGACATTAACACTAACAGTCCCAGAGATATCGAGATGATATGGCAAGACAAGACAACTCTGTGGCTCAAGTCTGGGAAAGTGGAGATTCTGGCTCGTGGACTGCCCGAAATTGACTATGTCAACTATGAGAGCAACGCTTATCGCTTTGGTGAAGCCAAGGCAATTGCTGATCTTAAGCACGAAGATATCAAAGAAGTAACTGCGTTACTCGTCGCCTTGCAAGACAAAGAGAGGGCAGAGCTGAATAAGCCCTATTCTTGTTTCATAAAAGTACCAAGTACTCCGGGTCACATGCGGTTTGACATCAGAAAAACGCAGGGCAAATTTCAATGCGAGTACGAAATTCCTTGCGAATATTATGACCTGGGGGATCAGCCGTCATTTGAGTGTTGCTATGCCCATCTATTCTTCGTTAGCCCATCCCAGGTAATGGGTCACGAGTATCTTCGTCTTTATCTTATCTCGGAAGTCGGTGCTGGGATTGTAAATGGTAGAGACGCTGATCTGGGAGACAAGGACAAGGACGGAGTCCCGACCGTTGTCGAAGAAAAGAGCACTCTCCAGTTTTTCTTTGCTCGTATTGTCGATGACGAGGATACTGATGGCGAAGACGAAGAAGAGTAAGGGTACACCTATTTTTTGGGTACATGGCAATCTCCGCCAATGTCAACAGACATGGGATGGCATTGTTCATCATGTAGAAGCTCAATCTGGCCAAAAGCCGAACATACATCTTATGTTCGGAGGTATCAATCCAGCAAGTGCCACGCCTTCTCAGCGCTGGAGCACCGCTGATGACGTAATATCCACGCTCCAGAACCGAAACCTTTTCGATGAGCGTCCGCGTATCATCAAAATATGTGGATTGCCGGAGTCCTACACCGATTTGGCAGATTTCTTTCATTTAATCAACGGGTCTAATGTTGTCGTAATTCGGAGTGCCTTTGGCTACATTAAACCCGGTTCTAAAAAGTGGGTTACTGCCAAGACTAGTAAATTCTTCAAGAAAGTCAAAGCAGAAGGCTTCCTTATTGAACATCCCATCGAAGTCAAGAGCGAGAATGAAGCTGTCACGTGGATTATGTCTCTGATTGGTGAAACCAAGAAAGAAATGAAGAGGCCGGTGGCGAGAGAGATTGTCGCCAAAGAGGGCAAGAATCTTGATACGCTTACTAACGTGGTTGAGAAGCTTTGTGTATACCAAAAGCGCAAAGAAATCACTGTCGAAGACGTGCATGCTTGTTGTACTGGCGGATTTCAACCTGAGACTGTCTGGCAATTTATAGAGGATCTGGATTATCGACGCGAGGAAAGGACTCTGGCATACCTTCAGGCGTTTTATGCAGAAGGAGACGGAGATGTGGGGGAGTCGTTTTATGGTCGAGTCAGCAAGCTTTTTGGTGCTTTAGTGCAGCATTTTCAATTCCTGATGGCTGTCAAAGATATTTGTGGCAATAGAGATCTGAGCGCACAACTCGTGGAGGAGGCTTTGAAGAATTTCAAAAAGACGACCCCCACGAAAATACGCGAGCTGCAACAGAAGGAAATTACCTACGATGAACTGGAGCCGCGCTTTACTAGGCAGTATATTGGTTTCAACGTCAGGAAGGACAGTGTTCGTTTCGCTTTTCGCAAAAAGAAGAGTGAGATATATCTGATTATGGACGCTTTGCACGATTGTCAGTTTATTTGCAGAAAATACAGCGGTGAGGATTCTTTTATACGTCTTTGTCTGGATGCTTTTGCTCTTGTGGCTTGTGGCAAATTGACACCTTGGCAAGCTCGTCAAATTCATGGTGATGTATAATGAAAGGTGAATAAATGATAACAACTGTATCTTTAGACGAAACCTGTGACGTAAAATGCACTATTCTGGGCAGCCCCGAATTAGATGCAATAGGTTTAACGCTGGAACAGAAAATTCCTGGTGACGAAGAAGCTGAATCTTCAGTTTCTTTAGTCATCACTAAACAAATTGCATCTGATATTTGTAATGCTGTGCAAAAATGTTTGAATGAGTTAGCCGCAGGGCAATGAAGACCAAAAAGGAAAAGAACGATGAATAGACGAGGATTCGTAGGTGCAGCATTGGCTGGTGTTGGTGGATTATTATTTCCGCAAAAATCCAAAGCGGACGATTTGGGTTCATTCAAATTCGGTGATCATGTTGATTTTGAAGTTCCTGTAGAGTGGCGCCTAGATCATAACCGCCGTAAAGTTGTCAAAACTGCCACACATAAAGGATACATTATTTACGTTTAAATGGGAAACGTGGGCTAAGATTGCTTCTATGCAGAAGATTAATGAGAAGATGAAAGAATGGGACGCAGGGCATCCAAAGCCTCGTAAGTTTCCTAAGAAAACATTTTAACCGCAGAAGACGGATAAGTTTAGGGTGGATTGATTTTCTTGTAGAAATTTATTCAATGGAGATTACCAATGCCGAGTTGTGATCATGAGTTACAAAAGGATATTATAGGTTGTTTGGATTATTGTTTACGCCATTCATCATGGTTTTCAGGGTATACAGAAGACGGAATAGTAAGATTCACATCTGACAAAGGTGAGAGCTGCAAATTGAAATTTGGTTTTAATATTTCTAATATCAGTCCTCCTAATCCTGATGATTATGCTAAAACTCTTGAATGCTCAATGGACGAATTTAAAACAGTTATGCAACGATACGTCGATGGAGATCCACATGTTTATCCAGCAGATGACCCCGCTGAATTAAGAATGGGATTTTTTACAGACGACCCAGGACAAACAACGAAATACTATTGTCAAAGTTTATCTAAAATAAAAAAGTTGTATAGTGAAGTATGGCACAAGTGTGTGGCTAAGAAAATTGATGATTCGAACTAAATAGAAAATCACAGGAGACAGAATTATGTTAGACCGGGATAAGTTGTTAATAAAGATTGGAAAAAATCGAAGCGGAGAGAGTTCTGGTCAAATAGACATGGAAGTTGCAGTTCAGTTGGTGGAAAATTTGTGTGATTATGATTTTCGTGAGCTGTTAAAGACGCTCGATTCTGCTCGGAATAGTTGTTTGAACACTCAAAAACGAGCGAGTAACTTAAATTGGCTTAAAGACCAAACAGTAACTCATCCAAGCAGTGAGTTCTACACAAGAAACAGCAACATGAGTTATAGACAACAGCACCATAATATGATGAAAGAAATGAGTTCTGCATCAATTCGTGTAGAAGGCAATTTATCATTAAAAGAGAAGCAAGATATTGCCTGGACACACGGTTTTTTCTTTGGATCACCACATGATATTGAAAAACAGAAGCTTGAGTTGGCGGTATTAGACAAAATATTTGATCCTATTTATTTGGGGATTTAATCATGGTGAAATGTAATAGTGAGTTATGCGCCGATGTTCGGATTTTTAGAGCAAGACATATTTCATTGTTCCATTGGGAAGCTGAAATATATGGAGTAACGTGTTCTAAACAAGTAACATATAAAACTATCTATTCAGCTAAACGATCCGCACAAAATTGGTGCCGACGAGTTGGCGTAGAGTGTCATGTGTTTGTTGACGAGGAAGATATTTGTAATGCTGTGCAAAAATGTTTGAAGAAATAACAGAAATGGAATAATTGTGCAAGAAATAGAGATTACGATTGATGCAGAGGGATCGACTGAGATCGATCTAAAGGGGTTCCATGGCAAGGGCTGCTCTGAAGTGACTGACAAGCTCGTCAAGGCTCTTGAAGGAAAAGTGGTGACTCGGGCTCCCAAGGGCGAGTACTACAAGCCGAAGCCCAAAACCAAAGTCAAGCAACAACAGCGATTCTGATGCCTGAAATCGTAATACAATCCGATGGCAGCCTCCTGATTCCGCGCGGGCTCTCCGCTGAGAATCAATTCTTCACATCTTTGCTAAAAGACCTTGTGGACGAAAATGATCAAGATTCACTATCGAAATTTTTCGACGTTTCGGAACAATCTGAGGTAATTTTCGGCTCTCCTGGTCTTTGTGGCTAATATAGATTTTGTCTTTCTGCGAGGGTTCCTGTGCTCAAAGGAGTATAATATGGCACAGGCACTTGTAGAGGACGTTCATGGCCAAATACACGATTATCGGGTTTGATCCCGCCAGTACCAAAAATATTGGATGGTCGTCGTTTACACTGAGTAAGAAACCCTGCAAAACCGCCAAAATTTGTAATTGGAGTGGTGGAACTTTTGTTATGCCAGCTCAGGAGGAGAAGTGGCAAGTATTGTGGCCGATGTTTCTCGCAGTGGATGCTTTTTTGGATGAATATAACCCTCATTTGGTGGTTGTTGAAAAAACGAGTTCTTTTGCAGGTGGATTTATCACGGGTCAGGTTTCTCATTGTATGGGCGTAATATTGGCCATATGTGGTAAGCACAAAATACCTGTAGAATTTGTTTATCCAACGAGTGTGAAAAAAGTCGTTGCGGGGCACGGACGAGCTACGAAAAGTAAGATGAAAAAAGCGGTGCTAAAACTTTTGACCGATGCCGGAGTAGAAGATATCAAATTTCATTCCGACCATACAGCAGACGCTGCCGCCAGCGTTTTCTATTGGCTAATTAAAAGCGGAGTGATTTCTCCAGAGGAAGAGGAATAATGGATTACGGAAGACGAACAACCAAGGGCAGTGACCGAGAAGAAGAACAAGCTATCAGAGATTCATTGAAAGTTTCCAATCATTTAGATGCGGTTTTTGAGGCTATCCACACCGGAGCGGCTCCTAAGGTGGTTGTGCCCAACTATAAAGAACCGACTCGTGGTGAAATATTTTCCGAGATAGCATCGGAAGGACAGGGGCTAAGCATGGACTTCAGCACTGTTACTGGTGCCATGTCCGATGAACAAGTCAAGACAGCCATGGCTGATGCTCATCCCGAGCGACGAGGCGGACAGAGGACCTTTTCCGATGTCGCACCCTCTCACCCCCCTGTTGATAACCGTCCGCGTTTTACTATTTCTCGCAATCAAGCGATGGCACTAAAAAAGTATCCCACGTTGGTAGAGTTTCTTGGGAGACCTGAAGGAGAGAAAGTTGCCAGGCGCATTGCTGGTGATATGAATGTTTTGATGGCTGATTTAGTATCCGCAAATTCCAAAGAAGCCAACGCTTGTGCAAAAGTTTGCAAAGCTGAAAAACAGAACCTCAGGCAATACTTCCAAGGAGAGGATTGGATCTGCCGAGTCACAGCATCAGGTCCGTTCAGAGGGGATGAAGCTATCTACTATAGTCGCGACAAGGATGTGGCGTGTGTGCTTCGACGTTCTGAAAGAGATGGAGGAGTTCATTATTCTGATATTAGTGATCAGTTTAATCTTATCTATGAGGCAGAGCAAGGAGAAATCTCTGTTACTGCTGAAGCAGAAGAAAAAATAGCCGAAAAATCAGCTGAACAGGCGGTTTCGGCAGCAGAAGGAGAAAAGAACAATGAAATTAACGCAAATGTTGAAGTTGACGAAACTTCGGAGGTTGCTGGAACACCTAAGGTTTAGGGAAAAATGATGATAATTGATTTAACAGAACAAAATAAAGTCCTTGCTGCTGCCTGTCGGCAAGCAGACGCGAATGCTATGGTAGACGTGCTGAGATGTTACTGGTCAGCAAACGGTGGGCGTTATCGTCGTTTTTTGGACGAGGATGAAATATTCATTGCGTCTGAATATGATTGCTGCATAACGAACCCTAGCATGTTGTTAAACAGTAGGAAGAACGGAAAACATTGTTACGTCATAAGCTAATTCTGGCAATTATTTCGTTTCTCTTGTTGTCTGGCTGTCAGAGTGCGCTTAGTCTTACATTCGTTCAGTCAATGCGAGAGCATCGGGAAGATACAATGCTCGTGAATCAGTCTCTGGTTCGGACATTTCAGGAAGAGATGGATAAGAATGAGCGTCCTGAAGCGAAGGCTGCTTACCAGGAGATCATTAACAACCTCAATACTATCTCTCACCAATCTGAAATTCTGGAGAGATACGTCTGGGACAAGCTCACAGAAGATGAGCTTATGCTCGTTCTTAGATCTAAATGGAGAATCAAACCATGAGTTTTATCGACACTTATATGAAGAAGAACCGGATCGGGGATATAACTTCTGGTGCCAGAAAAAAACTGGATAAATTGGAAGAAAAATTAAACACTATTACAAAGAAAGCAAGGAAAGGGCTTTCTTTCCTTGATACTGTCAAAGAATATGGAGATGAGATCGGGGACCTAATTGAACGGGTTCAACAGCATTTTGACGGCCGGGAACTTACGCTTAAGGGGGCTTTTCCCGGCTTTGGGTTCGTTTATAGCATAGCTATTGAAGTTTATCAAATCATTGATGCAATGAAGGACAACATTGTCCCGGACGGGCTCACAGGAGAGGCTGCGTGGGACGCTAAGCGTAATTTTGGAGTGCAGCTAATCCATTTTATCTGGAAGACAGTTGGACCTCTCGACAAGAGGTTTAATTGGATTCCGTTCAAAAAGACCATTGAGAAAAAGATCGTTTTCTGGCTTGCTGGCATGGGAATGGACGCTGCCCGTAATATGTTCAAAGCAAACAAGGAAACTTCGAATTTCGCGGTCAATAATAAAGCAGTCTCGATGAAGGCTCTATAACACATGACATCACTGACTGCGGGCCAGTCCCCGCAGCTTGAAAAGGGCATTATTTTTATGACATGGCTCGTTAGAATAGCATCAGATGAAGCTCGTGTGGCTCGAAATATCGAGCGTCTAGAAGATTTGCGCAAAACTATACATGAACTCGCTTATTACGGCATTTCCTCCCAGAGCGGAGGATTCAATGTACTCCAGAATCTACTCGATAATCGTCTGGTGTTAGGACGACCGAAGGTTCTTAAGAAATTGAAAGAAGCTCTTATTGGAGAGAATAACCAAAAAGTAGTTTTGGATGCCCCTACGCGTTTCCAGAGATTACTATTTGAGGCCGAGAACGCGGTTGAACTGGAAATTGGAAAAGAAAACAGAACACTGCGCGAATTGACTGGATGAGTGCATGAAAAAACATAATGAGGCGTTTTACGAGCAGATTGCTTACTTGCTTAAGCAATACCGGGATGGAAATATTGGTTCTATCCCCGACCTCATGCGATTCATACAAATGACGTATGGGGATTATATTGAGTTCCATCCAAATGAGTTGCCAGAAACAAAATATGACTGCAAACTTAGCACAATCCCAAAAGAAAGTGGAAGAGAATCAAAGCTTCCTCCTCCCGAATGTGGAGAAAGCGTACGATAAGTACTTCCAAAAAATATCTGAACTTCAAGCTGGCGATATAATTGTCAGTGCGCAATGCAAGTTCTGTAATCACCCGTTGAGATCCCAGGCCGAAGAGCAATGGGAGTTAACGAAAGGGCAAAGCGGAAAGGGCAGTTACAGGTTAGTAATCAAACTTCTGAATGAACACGCTGATGAATATGATGGTGTTAAGTTTAACCATCAAAATGTATCAGTTCACCTAAATCACCACTACGAGCAGCAACTCAAAAGATTACGAAACAGAGAATATGGACGAAAACTTGTTGAAATCCAGAATTACAAAATAGCCAAAGATGAGCAGTTCGATGCTTTAATTCAGGCAACTCAGCTGAAATTTTTTGAGATAGCTGCCGACCCAGACATCGATCTTGTAAAACAAGCCGAAGCAATGACCAAATTGACGAAGTCTATTTTGGACGTTCATGTTACGCAAGCCAAACTGCGTGGAGATATTGATACAATAGACATATATAAAGAAAAGTTCCACAATATAATTGTCAATTTCATTGCTAAAGAACAAGATTCTACTCGTCAAAGGGAGCTTATAGAGCAGTTAGATCTGGCAAAAACGAATTTGAAGGACGATATTTAATGTCCAATTATTGTGCTATGTGTGGACGTGAGCTAACGAAAACAGTTGGTCCTGTTGGTCCGAAATGCCTACAAAAAATGCAGCCTCGAAATGTTAGAGTCCGGGGAGCAACTAAGAAACAACACGAAAAAATTTGTGCTAAATATGATATGTACGGAGGATATGATGGACAGACAGAAGATGATGCGTCAGGCGAAAGTTCTGAGGGATAAAAAACTAGCCCGGATGGCGAGGCTAGGGAAGCAACTGAGGCCACAGGTTGAAGCCGGAGTAGTAAAGCATGTTACTCCTGTAATTGAACAGTCTAAAGAAGTTAAGAAGTTTGCTGCCCCTCCAACCCCTGTTCGAGCAGTTAGGGCCGTAGTCCCTAAGTCTCAGCAAACTCCGCAGCAACAAGAGATGCGGCAACAGAATGTAAATCCAAAGAAAATAGTTCGAAAACAAAAGGGCTGCTCAGGTTGCAGGCGAAAGACAAAATAAACAAAAGAAAATTAGCTCGCTTGAAGCAATTGGAGCAGGCAGCTGCGAAGGCAGCTCGTGAAGAGAGCATTCGAACGGCTGCGGCTGCCGCAGCAAAGGCTAAAAAGAGGAAGAAACGAAGATGCAGGTGCGGACGCAAATAACCAAGAAAGCGATAAGTGTTTATGATCCAGCCGATGATCCATGGGAGAGCGCCATACAAGACGCTGCCAAAGAAATCACAGGCAACTGGCTCCCTTCATTCCCTTGTCAATTGCTGGCTAAAGCCGTTGCGTCTTTAAAGGTGGGAACCGATTGGCTAAGCCGAGATGACTTGCTGCCCGTGCGGGCTCATTATCTTTTTGCACCACATATGATTTCCGATAGTAGGGAGCAGATGGTTTTTGTAACTCATCTTCTATATCTGCGCGACATCCTTGAAAACAGAGAAATAAACTCTAATTTGCACGATCCCATCGTTTTTATGACGAACCATTTGGCAAACTTCCTGTTCCGCGATTCACCAGTGCATATATATGTTAATACCGACTTGCTGCGTGCTGCCAATCCAAAGGCAGAATTTTTGCATGTGGGTGGCTTGTTAATTTGCTATAAAGGAAACATAGAACTGACAAATGATGTGATTATGGATGTTCAGTATTATGGCTCGGAAATGAATCGGGAGAGGACTTCGGGGTTAGTAAGTGATATACAGAAGCAGCAAGGAATTTCGTTTTCGAAAGCAGCGGCCAAAGAGATTTCTCCTGATGTTTTTAAGATAGAGGAACATTTCTCAGAGTTAATGCCTGACACTGAGGTATGGGACAAAATGACACGATCCAAGGCTCAGGTGACAGCGGTTGAAGCCAGCGAGAATGGACTTGTATGGTTGCGTTATCCTGATGGGACACATATATCGATTCCAAAACAGGAATTTGATCTCAATTACGTGGTGCTTCAATAAGGAACCTCATGGTATATAATCATAAGAAAGCTTCGGAAGATAAATATCCTGTGCAAGTGGGTGGCAGGTTGTTGGAATTAAGTGTAGGCCAAATTTCTCATTTAATAAAGAAGAAACTGAAAAGTTCACGAGTAGTTAATGAAACTTTTAAGGATTTTGGTGTAAGTATTGATCAGCTCGATGATTTAATCATTGAAATAAAAGATCTCGATGGAAGGTTCGCCGAAACTGATGCCAAGACCATGACAATTGCTCCTAGTATTGTGAAAGAAGTCTTGGGTAAGGATTTCTTTATAATTTTGCACGAAATTTGCGGGCACTATACTACCAGGAAAGCGGAAGAACGTGGCACATTTTCCGATCCCGAGGAGGTCCTCGGAATGCAGATTGGCGTGGCCGGAATGATGGAACAAGGATATGATTTCGATGAGATTTTTAACATTTGTTGGCCAAAGATCGGTTTTCATTTTCATGACGAGCGAGATGGTCTAGAAATGGTGAGAAGGATGTTCGAAAAGGCTAAAAAAATGGTAGGAAGATAGAGGAGTTCTTCTGGATTCGCAGTATGATTTAAGTGCGAACCTGAAGTGTGAAGAATAATTTAATAGAAGCTCGCATGGCATTCTTCAGGTTCGCACCTTCCTATGTTGTGCGGGCTTTTTTATTGGAGTAATTATGAAACCTAAGCGTTCCCTGGCAGAAGAGTATCCAGAACTGAGTAAAGAATGGCATGTAATTCGAAACGCTCCCTTGACGCCTTTGGATGTAACTTTTGAGTCCAGCAAAAAAGTTTGGTGGAAATGTTCCAAAGGACATGAGTGGGAAACTGTTGTTTGTGGTAGATCCATGCGTGGCTGTCCCTATTGTGGTAATAAAAAAGTCTGTGACGATAATTGCCTAACAACTGTTAATCCTAGACTCGCCAGAGAGTGGCACCCAATCAAAAATAGTTTGACTCCTTATGATGTTACTTTTGGGTCTGGAGCAAAAATTTGGTGGCAGTGTGAAAGTGGGCATGAATGGAGAACTTCTGTAGCTAGTAGATCCAATGGCACCAATTGTCCATATTGTTCCGGAAGAAAAGCTAGTAAAGAGAACTGTCTCGCGACCGTTAATCCTAAATTAGCAAAAGAGTGGCACCCAACACAAAATGGCATTTTAACTCCTTCTGATATAGCTTCTAAGTCTAATAAAAAGGCATGGTGGATCTGTTCTAAAGGACATGAATGGAGAGCCGTCGTTAACAATAGAGCGTATGGAAAGGGGTGTCCCTATTGTTCGGGACATAAAGTATCTAAAGACAATTGTTTAGCAGCTCTTAATCCCAAATTAGCTAAAGAGTGGCATTCGACAAAGAACGGAGATTTAACTCCATCAGATGTAACTGTGAGTTCTGCTATAAGAATCTGGTGGAAATGTTCGGAGGGACATGAATGGGAAGCTATTATCGCTACTCGATCTAATGGTTGTGGTTGTCCTTATTGTGTTGGCAAAAAAGTTTGCGAGGATAACTGTTTGGCAACCCTTAACCCAGATCTGGCTCATGAGTGGCATCCAGCAAGGAATGGGGACCTTACTCCTTTGGACGTAACTGTGAGTTCGGATAAAAATATATGGTGGGAATGTTTAAAGGGACATGAGTGGCAAGCTGGTGTTGCTAGTAGATCTACCGGCAATGGGTGTCCTGGTTGCAGTGGAAGAACGGCTTATCAAGATAATTGTTTAGCAACTCTTAATCCTGGACTAGCGCAGGAGTGGCACTCAATCAAAAATCATGAGTTAACTCCCTTTGACGTAACTGTGAGTTCCGGGAAGAGAATTTGGTGGGAGTGTTCAAAGGGGCACGAGTGGGAAGCTAGTGTGGCTGACAGATCTAAAAATCGTGGTTGTCCTTATTGTAGGGAATTTTATAATGAAAAGAAGTGCAGATCTATTTTTGAGAATATTTTCGATAAAAAATTTCTTAAGAACCGCAAAGTTCTAAACTGTCGTCTTGAATTAGACGGCTACTGCGATGAACTAAAACTTGCCTTTGAATATAATGGCGAACAGCACTATAAAAGACACCCTTATTGGCACAAGAAATCTGGCGTATTTGAGAAACAACAGCAGAATGACCGCCTGAAGGCTCGCCTCTGCGAAGAGAAGGGCATCAATCTAATCGTCATCCCCTATACCGAGAACCATAGATTGGAGGAGTTTATTCGGGAGAGTTGTTTTGTTGGTGTATAATGTACATGACTCTTTTGAAAGGTATAGAAATGAATATAGTTCTGATAAAAGGCGATAAGATGTTAAAGAGCAAAGCGCGGATTTACGGGGAAGTTTGCGGCTTTCAGGAAATCCCAAAAGGTTATTATGGCGATTTTCAGGATAGCGAATGCACGGAAATAGCCATGAAATCGGGGCATACATATTTAATAAACGAAACGTTGGGAGAAACTATAAGGTATTTTCAAGATGCAGTGCCTACCGTTTCACATGTAGATGGCGGGCGGGGGTCAGTTTAGATAGTGAAGGAATCGTTTCGTATGACGCAGCAAAAGCGTTGTTATTTGAAATAATGCACGCAAGTTCCTTTTCTGCCAGAGACGCACTTATAGAAATGGCGCAAAAAGGCGGTTCCAGACCTTTAAGAATGACCCACTTGGGAAAATGCTTACATGATTATACCAGTGAAGCAGGTGACGAATATGATGCAGAATTTGATAAAGGGATGAGGGAACTGGTTCCTTATTGGTTTGAGTCCGAGCAGAGAGGGTAAAAATGAGTGAACCACAGTTTGATCATCGTAAGAAACTTTTTAAAATTCCGGATGATGACTATAAAGCTGTTGAGACGTATGCACAAGCAAATGACATTGATATTTTGCAAATAACTTACGTATCGGAGGATTATCTCGCGCCAGAAGGCACAAACCGATATATATTGCACTTGCAGGATTGCGATGAGACTGTTGAAGTAACAGACGGTCATGCAGTGATGACGGATTCAAGTAAAGATTGGGCGCCTGAAGACCTTTGGGGGTTTGAAGGTCCTGACGAAGAAGACGAATTTGGTTTAGGCGGGGATTGGTGGAAAAACCGCCTGGCATAACGGTGTTTTACTGAGAGGAGAAGGAGTTTATTCATGAGTTGTCAATTGCTTTGACGCATTTCCTCCATAGGGCAGATTTTTGGACAGGTTTCACTGATTGCTGTTCGTGGCGATCAAAGTTTGGGTGATATGATTGCAATGTTTTTAACACTGCTTTTAATAATCTGAATTGTCCGTATTGCAATAATGTCGATAAGACATATCTCCAGGCGTGTGTTTCAGATAAAATGAAGTTGTAACATATCCCGTTTTTCCCGCTTTGTAGGCATCGACATTGAGACTCAGAACAAATATCATGTCCCATTTCGTGCAACAAAATTATAAATTTTTCATAATTGGGTAATGATTTTTGTATTCTAATTATACGTGAGCCTGGATAGTAAACTCCTTTGCGTCCGCCCATTTCCCGTGTATTTAGTTCTGCAATAGTTACACCTCGGGATTTGTATAGATCGATTTCTGCTTGCAATGCGCTTCTGTGGAGATATGGGGCTTTATGATCTGTCATTCGCCTGTTATTTCCTTTTGAATACGTTTCATTTCTTTTTTAGAACTAAACGCAATATGATAGACATGTATCTTACCTTGAGTGCATTCGGGTGTGATACAAGCTGAAGGATAGTCGAGTTGGCTCTTGATTTGTTCTAATACCAATGGGCTATCGTAAACCCAGATAGTGATGTATGGTGGATAATGTGGCATCTTGCCTTCACAGCTCCATCGTGTCATTATGCAATAAAAGGAGTTTAGCCAGTTGACGAGATGTATGATGCCGATATCAACATCTGCTTCGACGATTGTCAGCTTGGTTTGAGCATGGGAGGGCGGGTCAATGGTGGGTAAGTCTTTCATGTCATGCTACTCGCTCTTGTCGCCGCTTCGTGGCTCCAGGGCATTGTGGGCTCGCTTTGGCTCGGAACCAGTGAGGGGCTAATGCCCTGATTCTTTTGTCAAAATCTGCATTGTAAGCTCCGCTATTTTGAGTGGTATATCTCCACAAATACTTCAGGATTTTGCAATGTGGTCTTGGTTCTCCTCTTTGAGCCATTTCAAGGAGTTTCTTCTTGTTTTCGTCTGCTGTATTAATGAACCAGTGAGGAGCGACTTCTCTAATTTTCTTATTGAATTCGGGATCATAATTTTGACTTTTATTTATATAACTGCCCAATACTTGCCCTAATTCAGTATCCCAATGTGGCTTAGGTTCTCCTCTTTGAGCCATCTCAAGAAGTTGTTTTTTGTTTTCATCTGCGCTATTAATGAACCAGTGAGGAGCGACTTCTCTAATCTCCTTGTGGAATTTTGCGTCATAGATATTGGTTTTGTAAATATAGCTATTTAATATGCTTCCCAGGGCAGTTTTATAATGTGGTTTGGAGTTCCCTTCACGAGCCATCTCAAGAAGTTTCTTCTTGTTTTTGTCTACACTACTGATGAACCAGTGAGGAGCGGCTTCTCTAATTTTCTCATTGAATTCGGGATCATAATCTTTGTTCTTTTTTCTTGTGTAATTACACAGTACATTCCCCAGTTTGTGGGCAGGACGAGGTCTAGGCTCTCCTCGATGGGCCATCCTAAGAAGTTGTTTCTTGTGTTTATCTGCACTATTAACAAACCAGTCAGGAGCTGCTTCTCTGATATCTTTGTTAAATTCGGGGTCCATTTTGCTGCGTCTATTTGTATAACTGCTTAGTGCCTGTCCCAACGGGGTTTTCTGTGTAGGTCTGGCTTTCCTCATGCGAGCCATTTCGAGAAGCAGTTTCTTGTTTTCAGTCACGTCATCAATAAACCAATGAGGAGCTGTTTCTCTAATCTCGCTGTTAAATTTTGCATCATAACAACTGTTGTCACTGTTTGTATAACAGCCCAGCATGGCCCCCAATGGATGACCTTGCTGTGTAGGTCTGGGCTCTCCTTCGCGAGCCATCATCAGAAGCTTTTGTTTTTTTTCATCAGAACTGTTGAGGAACCAATCAGGAGCTGCTTTCCTAATTTTTTTGTTGAATTCTTTATCGAAGGCGCTACCATTGTTCGTATATCTGACTAAACAATCCCCTAATGGATGTTTGTAACGTTTGTAACAAGCAGGTCGGGGTTCTTTTTTGCGAGCCATCTCAAGAAGTTTCTTCTTGTTTTTGTCTGCACTATTAACAAACCAATCAGGAGCCGCTTTCCTAATTCCTTTGTTGAATTCTTTATCAAAGGCACTACTCTTGTTGGTATATCTCAACAAGGCACTGCATAATAAACTTTTATGATGCGGTCTAGGCTCTCCTTCGCGAGCCATTTCAAGAAGTTGTTTCTTGTTTTCATCTGCACTATCAACAAACCACTGAGGAGCTGTTTCTATAATCTCTTTGTTGAACTTGGCATCATAGGTATTGCAACACTCATTTGTATATATCCACAATGCTCTTCCTAGTGGAGTTTTGTAATGAGGTCTAGGTTCTCTTTTGCGAGCCATTTCAAGTAATTCGGCTTTTTTTCTAGCCGAATCACGTACATATAACTCGTCTCTAGAGTACATCGTCTCTACAATGCGACCATTCTTTACTCCGCGTCGTTTCTGAGTGAAAATGGGACCACTGACCGCTTCAGAATCTTCGCAGCCGATCAATTTTCCACAGGATTGTAGTTCTCGGTAATGATTGTACTTGATGTTATCAACTACATCAATCACCAACAAGTAGTCTTTGCCTTCACAAAGTCGAGTGCCACGTCCCAGATTCTGTAAATACCGTCCCTTCCAACGTGTTGGACGGGCCATAACCACAGTGTCACAATTCGGCAGATTGACTCCTTCGCCCAAGACTCCGACGTTGATCAAGACATTGACTTCGCCTTTGCGGAAGCCGTTCAGAAGTCTCTCTCGTTCTGCCTTCCGAGTATCACAATCCATAGAGTCCACACCACCCAAGACACGGCTTTCCCTAAGGATTTTGCTCATTGCGTGAGCTTCGGCTCGTCTGGGTACGAAAATAATTGTCTGGCAGGTTCGTTTTCGCCCTTTTGCGACCAACTCCAGAGTCGTTCCGATGACCCGAGCACGTTCAGTGAGTTTTGCGTTGTTGAATTTCAGTTTTAAATCAGTGCCATGCCACTGTTCGTTGTCGGGAGTTACTTTGGTCTGCACCACCAACGCATAAACTTCGCTCAGATAGCCGTCATGTACGGCAGCTTCAATGCCATAACGATAAACGATATGGTCGTTGTGATTGGCTACCAAAATGGGCGAACCATCGAACCTTTCAGCTGTTGCTGTCATTGCGGGGAATTTGCAATTAGCTCGTCCCAAGTCACGTGCGACCTCATTCCACTTTTGAAGTTCTTCGTCGTTGTGTTCGAAATGGTGGACTTCATCGATGAAGGCGTAATCAAAGAGTCGAATCAATTTTCGGTATGCTGAGCGATTTCTTCTTTTAAGTGCGACCAACCACTGGATGGAAGCCATAGACAATCGGCTCATATGATCATGTCCCTTGAGTTCCACGGGGTACATGTCGCTTCCTGCGTCTGCAAATTCGTCTTGAAACTGAGCGAAGAATAGATTGCTATGAGTTATGTACAGTCCTCTTTTCTTGTTGTTATGAAGAACCCTTTCTGCGATTAACTTGATTATGAATGTTTTGCCTAAGCCAGTGGCAATCTCGTTGATCGCATAAGGATTGCGAGTTAGATGTTGAATAGTGGCATCGACTGCATCGAGTTGGTATTTCCTTGGGCGGAGTTTTTTTGTGCTCTTATACTTCCGCTTTTGATCGCGGGCATAAGACGTTACAGCTTCAACTCCTTGCTTGATTTGGGCTAAGTCCATTCTCGGCTTCTCCACAGATCGGACAGTTTTTGGTCGTAGTTGATTGGATGAGCCTGAGAATAAGAGGCTCCGAAACAGAGCATATAGGCAGCTGATCTCTTGTTTAGGCGATCTTCACGGTATCTTGCGAAGTAGAAATCTTGTACAAACCAATTATACCGCAAGGGAAAAGCAGCTAAGATGTAAAACAATGCTTGTTCCCGAGCTTCCTGGAAATTATTGGCAGGTGGCACACCCAGTTGTTGGCAGTGCTGTGTCAGTAGCGTGATATACTCCTGGGCTTGTGGGTTTTCACGAGCGCATTTTGCTGTGACCATTAAAAAACTATTTTCCACAAAACAGTCTTTAGCCAATGACCCGACGCATCCGTGAACTAGTGGGTGGATAAATCCACAGAGATCCAGGTTGACCCAATCGAATTTTTTGCCTTGTTCCACAGCAATCCGAAAACCAATGTCTAGTGGGCCATCCGTCATGATTGTTTTTGTTTTGTTCCGAATGGCTTGATATGATATCTTGTTCTTATCTTCGGTCGAGATGTTCTCGTCGGGAACTTTCATTTCTCGAAGAAGGAGAACATCATAGATGTGGTCAGCAGGCAGAACCAGGGCGCGAAATTGTTTTGGGCCTTTGCGAGTTACGGCTGTTCGCACATGATCTAGCATGGGCCGACAAGCTGCACGTTTGTTCGGCAGTTCTCGTCCTTCGTGAAATTTGTCTAGATTAACGCTTTTGCGTACTTTAGCCATGCTTCGACCCTATGAAGTAAACCAATGGGGAGCTAATCTCTTGATTTCGTTGTGGAATTCTGGATCATAATTGGTTTGACTTTTATGAGTGTAGCTGGACAATGCTTGTCCTAATGGAGTTTTTTGTTCCGGGCGAGGTTGTTCTTTGTGAGTCATTTTAAGAAGCTTTTTCTTCTTTTCATCGGCTGTGTTAACAAACCAGTGGGGAGCCAGTTCTCTAATCTGTTTATCAAATTTTGCGTCATAGGAGTTACCTCCTTTGTCTGTGTAGCGAGATAGGGCTTTCCCTAATGTTTTCTTTTGAGGTGGTCTTCGGGCCATTTCAAGAAGTTTTTGCTTCTTTTTATCGCATTCGGATAGTCTCTTGTCAAATCCTGGCTGATTCATAACCATGGTATTCCTTTCTTGAACATATAACTACGTTTTCTCATTCACTGCTTGGAGTATAGCATACGTCAGAAGAAATGTCAAGCCACATGTTGCTCGTTAATTTTTGTTAAATTCATCTTTCTATCGACACAAAAAAAGAGGAGTCACTTGACTCCTCTTTTTTGTTTTCTCGTACTACTTGCGTCGTTGTCAAGGGCTTTTCGCTTTTCGGCGCGTCTTCCAAGCTTTCAACGCAGCTTCACGTCGTTTGGCTTTCTTCGCACGAATGGTTTTCCACGCCTGTTTTGCACCTTTGCTTGTTCCTGCCATGGCTTTCTCCTTTAGAGGACGTACTCCTTGTGGCAAGTATACCACATTCAATTAGAAATGTCAAGGAATAACTATTCCTCGGCCTCCTGGGTCCAACCTTTCTACTCTCGAACTCCAAGTCGGAGCACGAAACGGATTTTAGCGAGAAATGCGAACTCTCCAGTTTTTTGGTTTTTTTGTCAAAGTTTTAGGTTTTTCACGAGAATCTAAAAACTCATTTACAATCCGTTTTGCTTCCGCAACTCGGTCATAATTCAAATCTCCGGCCAGTAAAGATGATACTCGTTCTAAAGTGGATTGCATATTCATGTTCCTTTCATTGTATGCTAAATCAGTTTATTTTTGCACAATTTTATCTTAATTACCACACATTAATACCGAAAGAGTTTATTGAGAACAATTGATTGTCCGCGTCTATAATTGTCCACCCATTTTTGCTGCGAACATATAATTGCGGAACAGCAGTGAAGTCTGTGGTAATGACAATGGCAACAATGTCGAGGTGGTCCAAATCGACTACGTATGAGTTTTGATGAGCGGTATTTAATGTGCAAAATGCGTTAGTAGCGGTATCATCCAAGGTTGCATGTCCGGGAGGGTATGCTATCGTGGAGGCTTTTCCATCCGTTTGATATATTTTGCACCCATCCGCTCGACGAGTGCCGGAAAATGTTTGGTTTTTACCGTTTACATTTTGACATCCATAAAGATTAACGGAGTTTAAATAATCATCTCGGTACACAAATGTTAGCTTTTTTTCGGGAGACGATGATAATAATTTTGCCATTTTTTCGTTTGACAAAATAGGCTGTTCTTCTGATAGCTCTTTTTGTATAATCTGTTTCGCTTCCGCAACTCGATCATAATTCAAATCTCCGCTCAGCAAGGATGAAACTTGTTCTAAAATTGATTGCATATTCATGTTCCTTTCATGGGTAAAGTTTTATTTGTCGCATCTATAATCTACTTGACACGTCTCGGGATAAATTTTTGGAGCCTTTTCGGACCCATCTGTTTCTTCAATTTTTTTGTTCTCAATCATGGCAGAAATTTCAGTTATTTCATACAACGTCTCTATTCTATTTCGTGGATTCTTCAGATTGACCCATTCGATCTTGTACCTTGGAATTTTAAGCTTGAGGGCATGTTGAATGCCATTGATTATAGTTGACATTTTGGGAACATTTAGTGTCAATATTCCGGCCCAGTACATGCCGAAAGAATGTTTGGCAGTAGTTCGAAACATTTTTTCTAAGTATTCATCATCTTTATATGAGGATTTGAGTTTCTCGTCTATCGTCATTTCAATTAGTTCTTTTTGAGATTTTAGTTTCCAAACAGGACTAAGAGTAGCAAAGCTGATAACATGAATTTCCTCGTAGTCATTTACCGCGAAGCCGATTCGGAGTATTTTGGGCTGAAAAATTATCGATATTATCGAGTTCTCTTTGTGATGTATAAAGGCTTCCATGAACGGCTTGGCTTCTTTATGTTTATTAATTTTGTCTTTGGGTATATCATATAGTCCGGGCATCTCATGCAGTTCGATAACATCGGGCAATATCTTTTCTCGGGCTAAATACTCTGTAATTGGGTTAGTAGATTGAACTACTAACGATTGATTATAGAACATATCATCCAAATCTAATTTGCTATTAATCCAGTCCACGAGTTCCTTCTTCTGGTTTTCTGGTATTACTTCCCACTCGTTTTTCCAGCATCGAGGGCTATGAAAGGATGTAATCTGGTGGTCCCCGTAGGCTCCGGATGTGTATTTATTTCCGACCCGTCCGCAGTCATCTATAAACAATTCTGGCTTAATTTTCTCCTTCAATGCTCCCTCTATTTCTTTTCGGTCGCTCTGTACCACCCGTTCGCTGAAATGGCTCATTTTTGTTCTGTCTTTTGAGTTGTTCATATATTCCTCCTTGACATTATACTCGTTTAACGTCGTAGAACACGGAGAAAAACAAGTATAATGAGAAGGCTAAAATTGAATAAGGAGTAATTAATATGGCACAACGCAAGCATTGTGTGGGCATCGTCGTCCGCGACAGGTGGAATCTGACGAAGAAAACTCTCCAAAGTCTTTATCACACAGATCAACTCAAAGACAGTTATGATCTATACTTAATTGACAATGGTTCTGATCCTGTTGTATCCGCTGACTTGGTAGAATGGACTCATTCGGCTATTGTTCCTGTTAAGAACTTGATAAAAACAAAATCCTTGCCGATTGCAGCGGCTTGGAATCTCTTTCTTTCCCTCACGACTGAATATCATTTTAGAACTAAATTAGACAACGATCTTATATTCGCTAATACGCCTGTTGCAGCCCAGCCTTTTGAGCGGAGTGAAAGAGGAATGCCTCATGGAGCGTCTCCTGGAGACGCTGGGACTAACCCTGGGGCGGTTCAGGTAGCTTCGTTTGTGATGGGAGGCGGAGTTAAAGTTCAAAAAAGGACTCGTAAAGGGCATACTTGTTTTTTGCAGCATATTGAAGATGCGATCTTGGATTCAGGTCTTGGGATATGCGCTATACCTGCCGTTAGCGTGGGAGTAGCAATGGCTGATGCTATGCCCGCGCTTGGGGCGAAGAAGTGGAGAGATGCGCCCTTACTCGTGGGTGGGTGCATGGGGATCACCAAGAAAACGTTTGACCGATTGGGGTATTTTGATGAGAGGTTGCCTTGTCACATTGATTGGGAGTACTCACAGCGAGCTATGGGCGCAGGTATCAACGTGGGATACACTCCAGAGTACTGCGTTATACATCTGGGTGAAACCAACCCGACATGTCCTCCGTCTGTAGTTCAACAACAAGATATGAGCGCAAAAATGATTGGATCTCAGATACCATTTGAGAGAGAATTTGTCCATTCGAAGTGGGAACAGGTAGCTCCACGGATTCTGAAAGCAGCTTCTAAAAGCAGTATCGTCAACTTGACGTAATGTGTGTCCAGAAGATTGAAACCTCTTTTTTACACATAATATGGTATAATGGAGAGGGACAAGAAGGTCCTGCATAGGTATTTCTGTGCACACTTATGAAAGCAATAGGAATATGTCTCCTCTAGGTCGTATGGTAAGAGGGGAAAAATGGACCGAATTCTACTATCAGTTAAGCGATTTAAACAATTTCCCTCGGAATGTAGTATCGCTGCCGCTTCATCATTGGCGAACTTTTTTGATCCCAGCATTGTATATGGAGAAGTTCGAAAATTGGTACCCAAACGGCAGCGGCGCATGGGTATGGAAACAGCGCAAGAAGCCCGTCTGTTGAATCAATTAGGCTTTGAGGCGGTTACCATCGTTACTGCGGATCTTAACTTGGTAGATTTTGGATGGGCTAAATACACTAAGAAGAGCATAATTCGTCGTATGAAGATGCTTCGTGCTCACTATCGTAGAACAAAAGAGAAGTATCTTGTCGTATATGTAGATGATATGATCAACTGGCTTGAAGACGAGCGTTATGACAATAACATAGTTATTGATTATGAGTTCAAGAAGCATATCAGGAAACAGCTTGCTCGTGGTGTTCCTGTAGGGGCGGCTGTCAACTGGACTTCGCTTTTCAAATTCAGCAAGGGTGACAGACGACAGAATGGGGATATTAATGGCGAACCCGAAGATCATGCCATTGTATTACGGGGTTGTGATGACAAGGGAGTTTTTGTTGTTGATTCCCATCATCAACATTACACCGGGAAACGAGCAAAATACAAAAGCGGATATTACAAGCTTCCGTGGGATAAGTTCCTTGTAAATGTTCCAAGTGGAGACTTAATCCTATTATGAACTGGCTCAAGAAAATAGCTCAACCGATGCCGACAATGGCACCAACGCCGCAGGCTGCTTCAATCGAGCAGCAGCTGATCGGTCTCGTAGATAGTATTTTGTTGAATGATGGCACTGATCTCATATTCGTGAAGCAGCAGCTTCAACAGGCGAAAACACAGGGAGTGAACCTGGAGGCTGTGTGTAGCCACATTAATGAGTCGGCTGCTGGGGTCAATCCTGCTGCTCCAGATTCGTCGGCCTACAAAAAAATGATGGAGTTAGCCGAAGCGGGAGGGTGTTATTGGGAACCTACGAACCCTCCAATGTCGCAGCAACCTGATAACAATATGATGGACCCTTCTATGATGCCTAATTATATGGGACAACAGGAACAACCCATGGAAATGCCATCCGCAGAAATTGGAAATTGATAATCACTGGCTGCGGGGTTCCCGACGAACTTAATTGATAATGGAGATAAATCATGACTCGTGTATTACCTACAGAGAATGTTTTGGTAGACGAACCTAAAAAGAAAAAAATTAGGAACTATTCATTTCAAAACTCGAAGAGATTGCCAGTTGAAAGGATGACGGAAGTAAATGGTGTTAAAATCCCGTCAATGCCGGGATCATGTTATCATGCTATCATTGCTGCTTTGGCTGAGTACAAGGACAAATTCTGTTTTTGGGACAAACTCATCGAGGTAGCTCAGCGCAATATGAGAATGTATGGGGGACAGAAGGCTTGGGATAAATTTGTACAAAAGAGCAAAGTCAAGTCCTATCAACAGCGAATCAAAGATAACACTCACACGCTGACTCGAACAGGAAGAGATTGTTACGGCTTCCGACTTCATGAACAGGGCATGTGTATATATTTCTTCAAAGACGGGGCTATGCTCTTAACGGGTGGCGAGCTTCAAAATGGAAGTGAAGCTTATGATGTGATTTTTCCAGATGGGCGTCGTTTGCAAACTCGGTACCGTGGAACCACAATGACCCATAAAGAATATAAGAGATTTTTGGAAAGAAATTTCATTGATGTCACTGGAAAGATCATTGATTCAAAAGGCATTAAAAAAATGCGAGCTTCAGGAGGAAGCATAGAAACTCCCGTGAATGAAATTGTTCATGTATGTGTTATTTTGAACGATACTTTTGATCAAAAAACGGCTGTCAGGCTTGAGCGTGCAGGTTTAGAAGTAGAGCAAGGACTCGGTAACGAGCTAATAGGCACTGCTCCAAGTTCAATTATAAATGAACTCAAAAAAGACGTAGATGTTAAAGAAGTTGAGATTTCAGGAGAATAAAAAATGATCATCGATACTACTATATCCGCAATGGAAATAAGGATGGATGCTTTTCGTCGTCTAGACGAGGCTGTGGAACGTAAAAAAGTACCTGATTTTCCTCGTAGTCAGGCTAAATACCGAGAGAAGAAAGCCGAAGAGGAAGAAAAGTTCGAAATACGTATGGAGGAAGTGTTAGCCAGAGTTATAAACTTATTTAGCGTCGGACGGAATATCCAAAAAAGTCGAGAGCTTTCAGAGTAGTCGCAAAGTTGATAAGACATTCCCTTTCTGGGACAGTACCATTTGCAAGTTTTGATATCTGTTCAATTATTTCTGCCATTTCGTTGCAATCTTCGACATGGAACAGTTTGCTGAAAGGGTATTCATATTGCCCTTCCCGCAAAATGTCATGATAAGCTGTCTCGAAATCCAGGCTTTCTTTTCTGATCATTCTCTGTAAGTGGACAAAACAATTCCCTCTCAGTGAGCTTCCTATAACTAAAATTCCCCATGGACATGGTTCTACTATTTCACCAAAAAAGGGATTGTTGTCCATCAGGGGTTGCATGGCTACGAAAAAGAGACATTGTGCTGTTCTGCTTAATCCCAATGCTTTGCCTGCCCGTAGAAAGCGTCTGACTGATTTAGGAGAGGTGGGAATCCTGGTCTCTGGATGGAATTTAACACGGTACTCTCGGCCCAAATAGCCGATAAATTGAGGAAATATAGTGCCGGTATTTATGACGGTTTTTTGAGCCTCCATAGCCAAATCTTCAGCTAACGTGTCAATATCATCAGTGCCCATCATCTCCTGTTTTAGCCGTTGGACTCGGTCATAACTCGCAGATTCTATTTCCGGCTCGTTCAGCGCATCAATGAATCGAGCGACTTCTGGCTTCTCGTAATAGAGTTCAGGGTGTAGTAATTCGCTATACAAGAGGTCCCTCATAGATAAATTGGGAAGAAGGCTCAGCAGGGTGAGTGTATTTCCTTATTTCGCAGTTCTTCCATTTGTTTTCCAGTGTTGGCAGCTCGCCCGTAAAATAGGCATGGAACATCAGACAAGTAGATGCATGACTTACAATGATGGCAGCTGGAGCGAAGCGGAAAGAGTCCTGCTGGAGGACGAATAGGGCCACTCTCATCTGTACGTCAAGTAGGCTCTCTCCTCGAACTGGGGTGTAAGCTATATGACCTGCCTTCTTATATGCGCATCGTTCCATGGGACGAGTGCTAAAATCATCTACATCGTTGCATCCCTCTTGCTCTCCGTATTTCCTCTCTCCCAGGAAGATATTTTGTTTCACATTTGGGTTGCCGAGAACTCCTCCTATCATTCCAGCTGTTTGGACTGAGCGGAGATAAGTAGAACTGAATATGGCAAAGGATCTTCCTATATCTTCGCTTATTAGATCGCCAGCCCGGATGGCTTCAGTTTTGCCTTCCTCGCTCAACGGTATTTCTGGATTGAACATCGTTTGGTAGAGTGAAGGATTCACATTTCCTTGGCTTTGAGCATGTCGCACAACGTATATTGAACTCATGTAACTACTGGTCCTTTTTTGCGGATCTTGTCGGGTAAATGTTGCCCGAATTGATGGTGGTAACGTTCAGGGACCTTCTCATTGCGATCATTGAATGCCCTGTTGATGTATTCCCAGCCTTTAGCATGGTCCAAAATGCGTGACAGGCAGAATATATAGCCTTCCAAGGCTGGTCGGTAGTCTTTCTCGATCATGGCAGCGATATCGCCCACTATCACCGCCTCCAGGTCTTCGCTGGCAATCCCTAGAGCCTCAGTAACAATGGACGATAGATCAGTTTTTTCTTCTGACTTCGCGAATCTTTCTCTAAGTTCTCTACTGACCGACACCTGCTGAGTCACTGGTTTTGGCGGTGAATCGGCAGTGTCTTTCTTGGGCTGTTTCGCGAATCTCTCTCTGAGTTCTTTGCTAACTGACATTATTCCAGGGGTAGACACCTACCTGTATCGATACAGCTTCCGTCTGCCCATCCATAGACTGAAATTGGTGGTTGAAATTTCTGCTCCGATAGACACGTTCCACCAGCGAGTAAAATCAATGAGATGAGAAGCAATCGAATCATCTTTGTCTCCTAACGTAGTCCCATAGTAAACACTTCGGGAGTCCTCTTGGCTCCCATGGTAGAAAGACTCATGCCACAGGCATCACGCAACCCATCCGCAACAGCATCGGCAATGATTAGAGCCATGGCGGTTTGATCTTGATTGATGAAATCTTCGTAATGTCGCCACGCATAGTTGAAAGCCTCTGTGAGAACCATGTCTGCCATGATTGCTACAGCATCGCGCACAGCAGGATTCTCTATTTGACTGATGAACTGATTAACTGCTGTTTGCAGTTTTACAAAAGAGGCGTCTCTGTCATCATAGGTGTCAAGAAAAGTTCCCAACTGCTCTGCGAATTGGCAAACAGCCTCTTTGTGAGGTTTTACGGCATCCATGGTAAAGGCGAATGCAGCTACATACTTGACTCGTGACTGAATGACTCGGGCCATGTCTTCAGGTGGACGGGGATCACCGTTGCCAGGTCCGGTGTTCATCAAGGAACAGCCAGATGCCAGAATTAGGGTTGTTAAACATACTAGTGTTGAAATTTTACTCTTCATTTTCTTTCTCCTCAAGGAACTCGTTCATTTCTTTTTGTCGGATGCCCCCCGACGCCCATTGAACAATTTTAGCAACGTAAACAGGGAGCCAGCCGTCCCATCCAGCAGAATCATTTCCGGGACCAGTCTCTGAGTACGCTACAATATACAATCCAGATTTGCTTCTGACAAGCTCACACCCAGATTTGTTTTCGATCACTCTCTGGACCGCCTCAAAAATTTCAGGAGGCGTCTCAGGGCAAGGACGTTTGTCGGAGTAATCGACTTTTTTGGGGAAAATAGCGATAGATGCTCTTGTCATGGTGAATTATACACGTTTTACGATTTCGATGCAGTCCGTCCAATTGGTGAATCAACTAGATTTCTTTGCCTTTGGAGTGAATCACGAACGCAGGTATCTCTCGAACTTCTTTACCATCGCCTGTTACCGTGATAATAGTGTCTCGTTCGCCCGATAAATAGGCTTCTTTCCATGCAGGCTTTTTTGTCTGCATTTTCTTAGGAAGGGCACTGACTTCTAAAGAGTAGGATTTGCCGTCCAGGAAACGTACGACGAACTTCTCTTGCTTCGGGATGAAGCTGAATTCTACTATATGCTCGTACTCCTGGGGCATGGCACATTATACCATGTCGGAGTAGAAATGCAGATTAATTAGGGCTAATTTCACTAACCTGAAGAATTCCATCGTTAAGCAATTTGGTTACGACACGAATTCTAGAGGCTCGCAATACACTTTCTATCGTTGGACGATAGCTCTTGCGTGGATCATCCTGTTTAGGGACTTCTTGGCGCATTAGACTAAGATCGCAAGATAAAGAACTATTTGTCCATACGTTATGATAAATGTATGGTTGGCATAAAAAATCATGCAGATCAATCCCAAAGTCTTGGAGTTGAGATTCGCCTTCTTCGCAACCAAAGCAACTATCCATATTGCCATAATCGATATGAATCTGAATTCCTTCATCTTCCATAATCTCGCCGCAAAAATCGCAGCGAAATCCTACTAAAACCATCTTGTTCTCAATTGGTTCTCCAGTTAATCGCGAAAAACGTTTTTCAGGTCGAAAAAACTTCATAATGATACTCCTACTTCTATGATTTCAAACGTCGGAGCTGCGTAGTCAGAACCGAGCGTGATCACATCGACTTCCTGTCCGTCCGTGAATTTGACCACGCTGCGATTTTCCTGGTGGCTGTGACCGCTGAGAACGTATTTGATTTTCGAGCACCCCATGATAGTTGTCACGTGAGATAGGTTGCCGAAGTAGGCTGTAGAGCAAGACCAATGCCATTCATAAGGCTTACGCGTGATCTGACAGGGCATACAAGGGACGTGAGTGACTATGACGATGCTGTGGACTTCGGTATCAGCCTCAGCCGCCAGCAGGCGTTTCTCAAAGGCTTCTCCAATGAGTCTCGCAAACTCTTTGTCTCGCGGCAATCCTCTGAAGAATTTGGCATCATTCACGACGCGTTTCTTCATTCGCTCATAGTATTCGTCAGGGGTCCAATCAGGAAAATTGGCACGAATATGGTTGATCGCTGCTCCCTCGGGGTCTGCGGACGAATAGTCGTAGTGAAGGTAGCTTCCAACAATGGCTACACCATCCTTGATCCAGTTCTCGTCTTCCAAGTAGTGCCATCCATGATCTTGGCACATTTTAGGAATGGTCTCTGACCACAAGACTTCGCTGGTGATCGGACCTGGGTTGCACCAAAGATCGTGATTGCCAGCTACTACGACTCCAGGCTTGCCCTCGCCCAGAATTTCGAGCGCTCTGCTGAAGTTGCTCAGATCAATGCGTACCTCTCCAACGTCGCCACCGAGGACGATTATATCGGGATCTTCGGCGTACATGGCATCTCGCAGGGCTTCCAACTGGGTCTCAGTTGTCATCCCTTCGTAGCCACAGACCAAATGCGTATCGGCTGTGAAGGCAATCTTCATACCTCCATTATACTGACTTACATCCTAAAAGCAAGTGATTTCGCCGCAAGATTCACAGCATGCTTTCCCTGTGCTTAGATTTGGCCAAACAACGTCTTTGTTGGAGCAAGCAGAGCAATCTCGTGGCCAGCGTTGTGAACCCGTGTCATTAGGGAGACGTAGCCCTCTTATGCCCCATTGTCCCGTACGAAACTGATGCAGAGGATCACCAGCCTCACGCTCGTTGGAGATCGTGATTATGTCACAGTGCTTGGGGTTCGTCATGGCGTCAAACTGCTCGACGGAAAGATGCATAAATCTCATTGCAAAGCAGCGAATCGTAAGTCCGTGAGAGACAATCAGTACTTTTTTAGAACTCTTCCTCTCAACCTGTCGCATCAAGGTGTCTATGAAACCAGAGATTCGATCATATCCATCGGCAGGACTCTCCCCGCCTTTCATTCGGAAAAAGAACTTACCGTGGACACTCTGCATGGCATCTACAAGTTCGCCGTAATCCAGTGGCTGATTGTAGCCCCATTCTATTTCGCGCAAACGAGGGTCTTCGTAGGTTTTTAGCCAAGTGGGAACGACTGAAATAATGCCTGCCAGGGTTTGACGAGTTCTCTTGTACGGAGAAGCATAGATGAGAGTGCCACTTTTCTGTATGCTACCTTCTCGAATATTTTGATCGAAAAAATTGGGGTCTTCTTGGAGGAGCCTTTCACCAGCCAGAACTGCCTGTCGTTTACCAGTCGTCGGTGTTAATTCAACGTTGTGATCGCCTATCCGAGTTCCGTCTACTTCTCTGGTATTGGCTCGTGATAGTCCGTGGCGGACGAGCTTGATTATCATGTTGCTCCTATTCAGGGGTCACAGCCACGCATTGCTTCGGGATAACCTATGTCATCTCGGATGCGATCCTCTGTTTCTTCATCAGGTTTGTCCAGCCAAACCTCTCGGCTGGTTGGTCCTTCTCCCTCTGGCTCATCTTCTGGTTCATCGAACTCTTTCAGGATGTCCAACTCCTCCTGGCTTGCCAGTTCCATCCCAGGTTCAAGAGCAGACACGAGAGCCGCATCAGACGATAGTGATTCAAGAATCTCCTCTGCTTTCACTGCGTTTTCTGTGATTTTTCGCGAGTCGTTTAGATTCGCCATTGTCCCCTGCTGGAGGAGCGTCAGGTGGTGAATGTCAGTGCCAAGGATGTCTACTTGTCCGTTGATCATCGCAGCAGTGGTATGTTGACGTTGCAGGTCTCTGCGCACTTGAAGCAGTTGAGAAGCCAGTCGCTTCCGGACGATCTTGGATTTGTTGGCTTTGCCTTCTTCCAGGAGTTTGGATTCTCGTTGTTCGAGAGCGGTAGTGTCCCCGTAGATCCTGTCTCGCTGAGCGGACAGGACATCTACTCGTTGCTGGAGGTTGGCGATTTTCTCTTCGTCTGTAGGAGCACTAAATCGTCTCGTCAATCGTTTCACTCGTTCAAATGCCATGTTTACCTCTCGTTTACGACAACCAAAAAGTCGCCCCACCATTCTTGTTTAGCGAAGTGATCAGGGTCCAGCTTCGCACGGATCATCATCAGCAAGGTGGATGTTGTCGTGAATGCTTCTCAATAAACACTTCAATCGCCTTATCTCGTTGGCGAGAATTTCGATGCCCTTTCTCATCAACAGCCATTTCCAGTGAGCCGCCTTCCACAGTGTAGGCTGATGGCAATCGCTACCAGAAGGCGGATATTCGCTATTTTCTAAACGCACGATCGCATCGACGTGGTCGCTGTGTTGGGCATACCAATCATATGCCCTAAAAATGTCCCGATCATTAGGTTCGGTCTTCATTTGTTATCCTTCAGCTGGCTCGCCGTTCTCGCAGTCGAAACACAATGAATTATTGCCTCCGCAGCAGCAGATGCCGCAATGTCTACCGCATTCGGGGCATTCATACAACTTGGGGACATCTTTGGGAGGAGGCTGCCTGCAAGCATCACACAGATGGTCACCACCGCTCATCATCATGAATCCCTATGGCGGCCAGTTGCCTGTGGCGCATCGCAAATGGATTGAAAGCTGCATCCTTTGTTTAGGCGTTAAATCCACAGTTCGATGAGTCAGCAGCGGCACTATGCCGGTTTCGTTAGCCATTTGAAATCCAACTTCAATGCGCCCGATATGTGCTCCGCCACGGTATAACCTGACGCACTTGTGGTTCCATTCGTAATCTGTTGCTGTGGAATGGACTGTTACCATCTCTCGTCCTCTAAAATCGAGCGGATCTTATTTCACGAAATTTTAATTTCATTTGCACATCAGATTTCTTGCTGCTGTTGCGGTCGAGTTTCAGCTTGCCTTTGCGGGATTTTACGACGATACCTTCGCACAAACTGATGCTCTTCCGGTCCCAGTCTGCCTTCAGACGCTCGAAGAAAGCGATGAAATCGTCCTCTACAGTCTCGGCGAGGTGGATGGGTCCTTGGGGCAGTACGAGGCTCTTACAACGCTCCCAACGCTTCTCATAGGGTTCTCCAGCCAGCCAGTCACCGTCCCAAGCCAACATATCGAAGATGTAGACGGCGGGGTCTTGGTGTCCACGAGGACCGACGAATTCGGCGTCAAGGACTGTCCCAGCAGGAAGCTCCATGGACTTGATCAAATCCCTGACTTCTGACTTGAAGCCGGAGCGGGTCTGTTCCATAGGGCGACCTACGCGGGTCAGGCAACGAACATGACCTGGCCCATCAAAATATGATTCCAATCGCCAGCCGTCATATTTCGCGTTGCAAATCCATTTTGATGGATCGAGTCCCGCGACTACGTCGGGTGTAGTCTCAATTGGCTTGTCCGGAAATCGAAAACCTGAAACCATGGCTTAATTCTACCACGGTAGCGGAGAAATGTCAAGGCTTATTCTGAATTAGGAGAATCGACGATTTTTGAGATCTTTCCGGCGATCAAGGTCTTCGGCGTGATTAAAATAGCGCCGTCCTGCTTTGCTCGGCATAACAAAGCAGGACGACGCACTTTCTTGCGAAAAATCTCAGGCTTGGAAAAATGCTCAACAAGCTTCCGGATTTTTGCCCTTTGTTCCTCACTCATATGAGGATATTCCGTTAGGAACATATTAAGACCATTGTGGGCAATGGTAAATATGTCGTTTGGGCAAATTCTCATAGCTCTACATCATGGGCATGCCGCCCGGCATCCCTCCGCCCCCACCGCCGCCAGCGGAGCAGCAGTCTTTCTCTTTGATATCACTGATCGCACAATCCGTGGTCAACAAAAGGCTTGCAACAGAGGCGGCGTTAGTCAACGCAACTCGCTCGACCTTTGTCGGAACCAGAACGCCCATCTTGATCATGTCGCCGTACTTGTTCGTGAGAGCATTGTAACCGTAGTTGGTATCATCGTTGTCTCGGATGTTCTGATGAACTATGGAGCCGTCTTCGCCAGCATTGATAGCGATTTGACGGAGTGGAGCCGATATAGCTCGTCCGATGATTTCTGCTCCAGTCTTCTGATCTCCACGAAGCTTCTTAATGATGTTCGGGAGAATTTTCTTGGCGGCGCGTACAACAGCAACTCCACCTCCGGGAAGGACTCCTTCTTCAACGGCTGCTCGACAAGCATGAAGAGCGTCCTCGACGAGCGCCTTCTTCTCTTTCATTTCGATTTCAGTGGCAGCTCCGACATTGATCTGAGCCACACCACCGGAGAGCTTTGCGAGACGTTCTTGGAGCTTCTCGGTATCGTAGTCGCTTTCTGAGTTGGCGATCTGAGCCTTGATCTGCTCGATACGACCTCTGATGTCTTCAGTCTTGCCTGCACCTTCGATGATAGTGCAATTGTCTTTGGTGATCGTCACCTTCTTGGCTTGACCCAAAGAAGAAAGCTCAACCTTATCTAGTTGAGTTCCCAAGTCCGACATGACAGGTTCACCACCTGTGAGGGCAGCAATGTCTTCAAGCATCGCTTTGCGACGATCACCGAAGCCAGGAGCCTTGACCGCGCAGCATGGAAAAGTTCCACGGAGCTTGTTGACAACCAATGTCGCCAGAGCTTCACCTGTGACATCTTCTGCGATAATCAGGATAGGACGCTGCTTTCCAGCTATCTTCTCCAGCAGAGGAACCATGTCACGGATATTGCTGATCGTTTTTTCGTGAATTAGAATATAGGGCTTCTCAAGCACGCAAGTGAGATTCTCTTGATCTGTCACAAAATGTGGCGAAAGATAGCCTTTGTCAAACTGCATCCCTTCAACGAGACCGACGTCGGTATCGAGGCTTTTGCTTTCCTCGACGGTGATGACGCCGTCCTTGCCGACCTTGTCCATCGCCAGCGCGATATGCTTGCCGATTTCGGCGTTCTGGTTGGCGGCACAGGTTCCCACCTGGGCGATCTGCTCTGCCCCAGAAACGTCAGTCGTCATATTTTCGAGTTCTTTGGTGATCCCTGTCACCGCCGCCTCGATGCCTCGCTTTAGCTCCATGGCTCCCGCCCCGGCAGCGAGGTTTCTCGTTCCTTCGTCGAAAATGGCTTCCGCGTAGATTGTTGCTGTGGTCGTCCCGTCTCCAGCTACGTCGCTTGTTTTGGATGCGACCTGCTTCACCATCTGAGCACCCATATTCTCGTATGGGTCTGGAAGTTCAATTTCTCGCGCAACAGTGACACCATCTTTGGTGACTTGTGGTGCCCCGAAAGATTTCTCGATTGTTACGTTGCGTCCACAGGGACCGAGTGTTGATTTGACTGCACGAGCGAGCAGTTTTACGCCCTTGCGCATGCCCTCTCGGGCTTCTTCTTGAAAAGCTAGTTGTTTTGCCATTTGTTACGCACCTCCCTTCGGTTATTCTAATACCGCCAAAACGTCTGACTCGCTCATAATCATGAACTCGTCTTCGTTGACTCTTACCTCGTTGCCTGCATACGCGGTGAAGACGACTTGATTGCCTACGGCAACTTCCATCTTCGCTCGCTCTCCGTTGTCTAGCAGTCTGCCAATTCCGACTGCTTTGACGATACCTCTTTGTGGCTTTTCTTTAGCCGAGTCTGGGAGAACTACGCCCCCCGCTGTTTTTGACTCTGCCTCCACGCGTTGAACAACAATTTTGTCCCCTAAGGGTTTTAGCCCTTTTGCCATGTTGATCTCCTTTCTGGTTTTGGGTTTAACACTACTATTCTATTATACGATCCGCTCGGCGAGATGTCAACATTTGTTTGGGTTTTTATTCACGGACCTGTAAATTGAGAAGCGAACAACTGGAAACTGGGGTAATTTCCAGCGAAACTGTTCTGAAATGCAGAAAAATCTTGCAGATCAATATCTCCATCTCCGTCGCAGTCGTTGGGCACCCATTGATGTTTAAAACCAAACTGCGTGTATGAGAGTGGCCTTCGATGTTGCTGATTTGGATAGCCGTAAAAAATACCAACGCCAGAATCAAGATTGTGGTTTTCATTTTTTTTCACAAAAAATGCGGGTGCCCTCAACTTTTGGGCACCCGCATTGGTTAAAATTATTCAACGCACTCGCCGGTTTCCCAGTCGCATGTTTCCATTCGATCGCAAACCATGTCTGCGCATAGATCGACGCAGATGCTACCTTGGCAAACCAATCCTTCCATGCAAATCAAACCATTTGCGGCGCATTCATCGTTCGGATCGCATTCATCTGTTAGAGGGTTGCAGGTGAAACCTTCAAGACAGATGGGATCGCCGTCTGCACAAAGATCTTCCAAGCATTCACCAAGATGACAGATAAAGCCTTCGTTGCAACTGAAATTAACCACCTCGCAAGCATCTACGCATTCGCTGTCTACGCAAGCATAGCCATCGTCGCAAACGATGTCTTCGCTGGAGCATTCACCATGTGAGCAGGAGTCTTCAGTACAAGCATCTCCATCATCGCAATCTACGTCTATGCACAGATCAACGCAAACAGCATCGACGCAGTCCAGACCTTCATCGCAAACCATCGTTTCGTTTGTGCAGCCGCCCGTTTGCCAGTCGCAACTGTCTGTTGTACAAGCGTCTCCATCGTCACAGGGATTTCCTGCGCATAGATTGGTACAAGCTCCGTCTACGCAGACTTCAGAAGTTGCGCATTCCATGTTTGTGGAGATACATAATCCGTCAACGCATCCGTCTACGGTACAAGCATCATCGTCGTCGCAGCTCATGTCTTCGTTGATGCAAGTTCCATCGAGACAACTGTCTACAGTGCATGCATCACCGTCGTCGCAGCTCATGTCTTCGTTGATGCAAGTTCCATCGAGACAACTGTCTACGGTACAGGCATCTCCGTCATCGCAGTCAACCCCAACGCAAGAATCGACGCAAACGCCCTCGTCACAAACGAACCCGTCGTCACAGGTTATTTCAACGAAAACGCAGGTTTCATTGATGCAGCCATCTGTGGTACATAGATTGTCATCGGAGCAATCCATGGTGTCACATAGGTCAACCATAACACATGCGCCTTCGATACAGATTTCGTTTTCTGCGCAGATACCAGTGAAGACGCAAGTTCCTTCGTCGCAGGTATCTTCGGTACAGTTGCTTCCGTCGTCGCAGGTTACGTCTTCGCAAGGATCAACTACTACGCATTCTCCGTCAACACAGACAAGTCCCTCATCGCATTCCATGTCTTCACAAGGATCGACTGTCACACATTCTCCTGCATCGCAGACAAACCCTTCGTCACAATTCACATCTACGCAGGGGTCATCCGCCAGAGGACAACCCGTAAGACCTGCCAAGGAGATGAGCCCTAACAGTACAACCAAAGCGGATAGTCTTGTTTTCATTCCATTACCTTTCGAGTTATTGTTCTGGGACCTTAGCCAACAAGGCTTTTGTTTCTGTAGCCCATATTATACCATTCCGAGAGAGCGGTCAAGCCGATTTTCTCAAAATCTTCTGCGGCGACGTGTCTTCTTTTTCTCTGGCCGGGATTTTTTTGGTAAGTTTACGGGAGCCTCATCTGTGATTTCTTGCTCTTCGACCTTTACGGGTTTTAACGCGGGCACTTTTCGAGTTGCCATCACTTTGTAGTCAACCGTCTCTTTGGGGCCAAAGGCGGAGACGAGCCACAGAATGTCGGTGGCGAATTTAGACATCCCTTGTTCGCCAGCTTCGAGTTTCTGGACTTCATAGTCTGCCTTATGCCACCAGCCAAGGGCATCTCCGTATGTTGTGAATTTATGGCGAGTAAAGCACTGGCGTACTCGGTCATGAATATCCTGAATGGCTTCGTTCTGAGTCACACCTTTTCCATCGTCACAGTGATTTTGTAGGATTCAAACATTTCAACGAGGAGTTCTGCCTTTTCTCTGTGCGTGGATAAGAGTGTGGATTTTCCGTTCTGATGAGCTTCAAGGACCCGTTTGGCAGCCTTCTCCTCATCGAGCTTCGCTATTTCTTGCACTTTGTTGACGACGTATTCAGCCGAATTGACTTCGTCATCGTGCAGAATTATCTTCCATGGCGGTAATTGCTCTACTTTTGGGGAAGGTTCGCATGTCGGGGTACTTGTCACAGGTTTCTCCTAATGGCTAGTTTTTTGTCTGTTTCGATAACATGCACAAACTCAGAGTGAGTTATTGCAACCTCCTCCTCAGAGTGAGTCGTTGCAACTTCGCTCCAGCAATTCACCCGAAATCTGTGCACGCCATCGATTGTCCAGAGGTACCGAGGGTCTATTCTTCCTTTGATCTCTCTGAACGCGTCTTTTATAGCCTTAATCAGATCCTCGTGGCTCAACTTCCCCTGTCGTCGAGGTTGTTCTGCCTTTTCAGGGCTTTTGGGGGCTTTTTCAACTTTGGTCTTCATGCCTTAGATTATACGAAGTTTTCGCAAAAATGTCAACCCTATGCAGATAAAAAAAGGAATTAGCACGAAAATAGCCGAAATTTTAAGGAACAACTGTTTTCTAGGGTTGGGACGACCCAAAGTAAAGCCTCTGGAGAATGCTTCATTGGAAGATTCTATGAAGGAGGAAGCCCAAGGCTAAAGACTTGAGTGGTTCATCACGTAGAATTAAAACCAAAGTATCGGAGGATTACTATGGCCATCGTTAATATTCAAGAAAATCCAATGTCTTCACTCGCAGGCACACGCGACATGGATGCGGTGATTATTCAGTCTGAGAGAGTTACGTCCAGGATTGTAACGTACCAGATAGAAAATATTGCCACTACTAATGTTATCAATATCGATAGTCGCATGAACGATCAAAGTGTTGAAGGCAACCTTGTTTCGGTAAATAGTGCGGTGCTAAAAATTATCTTGGAGTTTAGAACCAGGTACAGAGTACGAACTCGGCAGCAGACAGCTGTCATGGCTCAACCTGGAGAGTGGGATGCGTGGGTAAATTTCACAACTCGTGATAAACGATATCAGAGCCCTGACGCAATTACGACTCTAACTGATGATACAGATTCAACTGCTCAAACTCAAGGCACAAAACTCAATGCTCAGGGGCAAAGCATTGCTCAAGGCGGCAACAGAACTATTGTTGTGACTAATAATTCCAAGGCTACTGAAGTGGATAATGACCGTGCAAACGAGCTTCAGCCACGCACTTGGGGACCAGTGACCGTAGTCAACACTGATACAGTTTTCAACGATGGACAACTCCAGCCTACTGGTCGCGTTCGCCTTGAAAACGGGCTGCAAGTATTTGTAAATAGTCCTATTGCTTACACGGACCGAGGAGCAACAGTCATTAATGTGCCGGCAGGAGAAAACGCACCTATTCGGTATACGAATCGTGGAGCTACCATCACTACAGTTGATAATGCCTAAGCCTACGTGGCTCCAGTCACAACAGCCCGTGGGGGGATTGCCCCTGCGGGTTGTTTATTGCCCAATGAGAACAACATGGATACAACAACAGACATAAAGACATGTACTAAATGTGGTGATACTAAGCCAATAGACCAGTTTTACACCAGGGCAGATTGTAAAAATAGAAGTTCTAAATGCATGCCTTGCTATAGACAGCAGCAAAATGAGTCCCGTAGAATTCGTCTTAGAACTCGTAGAAAAAATTCCATATATAAGGCTAAGGAATTCTTTTACGAAAACAATACCCCAAGAGGGCGTGCGAGACAATTGCGCAGGGATATAAAGAAGAGGAGCAAGGCGAAAGGTTATGAATTTAGTCTTAGTCTTGATTGGCTTACTGAACGCATAAAGTCTGGATGCTGTAAGACAGGCATATCCTTCGTTCTTTGTAGAGATGGCAATAACGTCGCACATCCATTCGCTCCCTCCGTTGATCGCATTGACGGAAAACGAGGATACACCGAAGATAACTGCCAAGTGGTAGTCTGGATATACAATGCCGCAAAGAACTCATTCGACGAGCGATATGTTATTGAATTTGCAAAGCGGCTTCTTGAAAAGAATGAGCTATCTACAAAAAGCAGCCCATGAGGCAGTGATTTGCCCACGGGCTGTTTTTGTTCAAACAGAAATGGGTTGCGTTACCCAGTCTTGCTCAATGCAGTGGTTACTTCCTTTTGCGCAGCTCGAATGCTATCCAGAATGTTAGCTTCCCGTCTGATCGCCGCAATGACAGCCCTGCCTTCTTTGTTGCCGCCGTTGCGGTAAGTCGTCACTCCGACGCCCCAAGTGGAAAGAATGTGATGGACTCGCATGAGGCTGCTGTGGGTTGGTTCGCCTTCGGAGTCAGCACCACCGTAGACTTCCCTGGCAATCAACTTCCGGGACATGCCCATATTCGCCAAATCAATCACTTGATCAGCCTCTGCTTCCGGGATAGATCGTCGAACAAGCTTAAATTTCATACGAAGGCTCCTCGTATAAGGGTTAAATGAGCATCTCGCAATGCTCGATTCTGGGTTTCGAGACTCTCGATACGAAGCAACAGAGCTTCGCGAGGCAGGTGAGCTATGGTTAAGCCCGCCTTAGCTTCTACTACAGCTTCCTGGACCACCGTGGCTCCGGCGCGGGTTGATACACGAGCGTTCTTCTTCAGACGGTAGACGCCACGCTCAACCCTAACGAGATTGGGATCACTCGCGGCAGCCTGCGAGACGTAACCGGCGTTGACCTTGATTCCTCGCTGTTTGAGTTCAGCGTAGATCTGTTGGAGTGGCATGCCCTGTGGATGATCGGACAGGATTTGTCGGATCGCGTCTCTTCCGTTCTCTCCATTCCTTCCGACCTTGATTCTCTTCGACTTCTGTCCTTTCGTCGAACCCCACGTGACCTTCTTGCCACCACAAGCTGCGCTGCGCAGCTTGTGGACGACAACGCCATGTGCGTTTTTGAAGGGCTTCTTACATTGATCACATTGTTTCATTGTTCTTCTCCAAATAGAACGCTTTCGCGTTTCGACTTGCCCACACGGGCTGTTACTTCTGCTTTAGTTTACGGAACTCCAATCCAATTTTTCCAATTGCCCGGTTGTCACTACCCATAAATGCTCCACTGGCTGCATCAAGAATGTCTTTGTGAAAAGTCATGGATACGCCAGACATCTTTATGGTGGGATCATCGCCTATCGCGTCAACTGCTGTGGTTTGTATGGAGCAGTGATTGCTCTTGTAGCTTTTCGTTTCTCTGCGGTATACTTGAGTACATGCTATTGAGAAATCTTGCAGAGAGGGATGTTGATGTTTCTGGAGGGCTGTGGATATGCTTGGTAGCAGCGTTCGGTTGATCCAAAGGGAAATATTCCCCTCGTGTTCGTGTAGATTTAAGAACGCCGGTTGCCTTTTTTGCGTTGTTGTCATGTTTCGCTATCGTACGGCTTTGCTTAGAATTGTCAAGGACAAAAACGAAACGATTCAACAAATTTTGTGGTTAGGGATTCGGACGAATGGCTCAAATCATAAGTCCTTATCCCGTAATAGGTTATGGCGAGACTCTATCCTCGATAACGACGAGGGATGAAGATTTCTGGGAATTCGGATTCGTCTCCATATTCCTCCTCATCGTCACTATCATCATCCAAAGTGGAGAACCCCATTATGGCTCGTTCCTCAAAGTCTTTGCGGTGTTTGTCAAAGGTCTTAAAGATACTCTCTACGTTGATTGGCTTTTCATCGATCAATTCCATGCAGAAAAGCTTGCGAATTTCCTCCAATTCAGCAAAGCTATAGTCTTTAGTGCGCTCTAGTACGCTCTTGCAATCAACTTGGTCTTTTATTTCTTTGTCGAAGCGTTGGTCAATGAACTTCTTTCGTAGTTTGGATGAAGGCAATTGAAAAGGCAGCCATAGGTCTATCCGCCCTGGTCGAACGAAAGCTTCGTCTAATTCATCGATATAGTTCGTGGTGAAAACATAGACCACTCCATCTGCTGGGTCCAGACCATCAAGCTCAGAAAGAAATGTGCTCAGTTCATGTCCGCTGCTTTTCTTTCTGTCTTTGACCATAACATCCATGTCATCGAAAAAAATAATTCCACTTCGTTTCCCACGAAGCTTGAAAAGCCCCCTTACTCGCCCGCGATGTGAGGCTTCGCGGTAGTCTTCCATGGTGATAACACGGTAGGCTAAATTATTTTGTTCGCAAAGTTCTCGAAGCCAGCGACAGGAGAGGGTCTTGCCACAATTATGACTGACAATTCCGTTGGCGTAATATGCATGTTCGTCGCTCAGAACCTCAAAATCAAAAGTGTCCTGAACCCCGATGTATTCTTTCGCGACCAAAGGATCGTCACCGCTCAGAGTATGAATGACAGTGTTTTGCACATCGAGATCTTCGACTTTTTCCCAACCGTTTTGGGTCTCGACTAAATGATCGTCTCCTGCTCCAAGGCTCAATCCATCGGCAGTTCTCAGAAGAAAGCATTCCTTCTGCTCTCTCTTCATATCTCCAATCTCTATCCATCCCTGCGGGGTTTCTACTTCATATGTTCCGACATTTCGTTCAACTAGATCAAAGAAATCCTTCATTTGAATTTCTGATATTTCGCCGATTTGCATCTGCCAGGAAGTAATATCATATTCCTTTTTAGCACAAGATAAACAAATGTTGTCACTGGCATCTTCTTCCAGAGCATGAAGGCATATGCGACATTTCATGTCACATTCGCAGCAAATGCCATCTCCATTCTCTGGTCCCAAGTCTCTGTGACACATACAACATATATGAAGTTCAGGAAGATATGCCATCGTCCTCTCCTGTGTTCAAAATATCCAAGCACGCTTTGTTAATACAGCAAGTCGAAATCCAAACAGGCTTTTCATCAGGGAAGTCTGGATGATCTATGTTCTTCCTAAACTCCAGAGCATTTAGACGGCATTCATTCTCTGCGTAAAACTTGCCGTCTCTTTTTGTGATTGTTGTAGGCTCATAATGATAATCAAATATGTCCTTGACTAGAACTTCATCGCCTTCTGCAATGCCATCCTCGGAATCAATCTTCGCATGATGAATAGGATTATCTTCTTGGTCACGAGGCCATTTATTATCAAAGTATTTTTGTTCGGGAGTCAACCCTTCCCCGTTAATAATTCGGCGAATAGGCGAACCTATGCTCTCATATATTTTCCAACCCAATTTTAGCTTGGCAGGATCATCAGCCGGGAGCACTGTGATGTCTTGCCGAACGGGAAAAGCGCCCACATCGGATGGTTTTGCTTTTTTAGTTCCCATTGTTTTTGATTCTCTCCAATCGTATAGGATCAGACAACTTAACAACGCCGCTTGCACAAAGAGATCGCAGCGCCTTGTATTCGATTGTTTTCACGTCAACCATTCTGTATTCGTAGCCGCTGTTAGAACAGAATAATTCAGCCGCCACTTTTTTTAATTGGTTGACTACTGTTTCCATCAGCGCCTTTGGTTTTACTTCGATCAAAATGTGATCATTCAACAAAAAATCGGCTCGATACGTTCTGTTATGCCCTAGATGGTCAACATAAGGGATGCTCAAGCGTTTTTGTTCGGCGTTTTCCCACTTGTAACTATTTGGCTCTATCACGTATATCATATATGATAGTTCTTTTAGACTGCGGAAATACCAGCCTTTATACCATCCACCCCAGCCGTTGCCTGACCCTTTAGGAGGAGGTTTGCCGTACATGGGATTTTTCTCCCCCATCATATTTTTTGAGCGTTTCTTAGAAAGAGACGCCACACGTTTGTCGGCTTCATCTCCGCCATACTTTTCTACCCAAATATCATATATATTTTTCCCATACATCGGGTTGTTTTGACCAGATGTAATTTGAGACATCTTTGTCCTATACTCAGGAGTCCGAGAACTCGAATAATCTCGGTTTTGCTGGATTTTATGAGTTCCTTTATTCGATTTTTTCCGAATCCGAATTTTTGTATCTCCAGTTACACATCCGGGGCGTCCCGATAAAAGGACGCCTCGTTTGTACGGAATGCGGAATTTTACGTACTTCTCTCGCATGTCCCTGCCCTTGAGCAGGAAGCCTACGGAGTTCTTGTAAATCTCTGTTATCATTTCGCTGGGCAGGATTGGAGTATCAACAGGACGTCTATTCAGACGCTGAGCCCTTTTGATGAAAAATGTCAATGCAAGCACATCATCTTTGTGGACAAAATATGCGTTTTGCCCGCCATGCATGTAATAATCTTGGGCACCCTTCCATACCCAGAACCGTATTTTCTTGTCGCTTTTGGTTAGCTCAAATTCCCCGAGACCTAAGTCGAGTTTCCCTAATTGACTGTTGTCGTTTGTTGAGGTGTATAGAGAGTGAGCATCGGGAGCTACGGCTCTAAGGGTACTGAGACGCAGATGAGGATCAGCAGAAAGCGTTTTCGGGGCTATTCTGGCAGGAAGCGGAATCTTGATGACGATTTGTTTTTTGAATCTGACTTGGTTCGAAAGGGACAGAACATGATCCGCAGGTGGAAAAATCCTCAAAACTTCCGGAGTAACGTCGTATTCATCGCAGATGGTCTTGACTACGCATGCAAATTCGAGCGTTTCATCGGTGTGTATTAGGCTTCTTTCTTCCATGTCAACTCCTCGGTCGCTGTTTACACTATTATAGATTTCTGGTGATCTGAAGTCAAATAAAAAAGGAATCTGATAAGAGTAGTGTCTATTAGAAACTATGCATGTTTTCTCCATAATGTCAGTTGCCGATATTGTTTTAGCGGGTCCTAACCGCGTTCAGCCTGGCCTTCACCAGTCTAAGCTCCCTAATTTTGTGGAAGAATGGCAGCGACCTGGAAAAAGAACGACTTGGCAGCAATTCTTCGAATCTCTTCCTCCTAACTACCAGAACAAAGCTCGACAGGATTGGTACAAGCACAAGAAGGACATAGCTTCTCAACGTAAATCATCGGACCCAGTGACGGCTCCAACAGAAGAGGGCGATGCTCCTAACCCAGGCGGAGCAGAAGGAGAACAGGCGACTTTCCCGTTTGCGCAGCCAGGAGCTTCTCCACAAGATTTCCTCACTCGCCTTCGTGGCGGAGTAAAAGAATTCGGGAACGCTTTTAATATACAAACAATCCGTCCATATAACAACGCCATTCAGCATGCTCTGCGGTCTATCCAGACTCTGTCTAAGCTCCCTGAAATACCTCTCGAAACAGTCCGGGCGGGAGAGGCACTTTTGAAAAAGTTCCAAGAAATCCAGGCTGGAGACGCCGAAGATGCCCTGTTGGTTCAACAGCTTGGGGAACTGGCGCAGAGCCTCGCGTCTGCCGCAGGTTACGCTCCCGGAACTGCGACTAATCTACGAACTCGTGCTCCTCAGCAACAGCCACCACACCAACAAAATTGGTGGCAGCGCATGATGGGAGCCATGCCAGGTCGTGCTGCCTCTTCATAGTAGTATTTCACAACCTGTCTCCGTTACCACTATGCAATGTTCCCAATGCGAAGCCAGCGTCCTGTCTTTGGTTATGACAGTCCAACCGTCTTCTGCGGTTTCACATTCTCCTGTCCCTAAAGAAAACATAGGCTCAACACAAACGGTCTGTCCTGCCTCCAGAATGATTCCTTTATTTTCGGGACATACATAGTTGCGAAGAGTTGGCTCCTCATGGAGGTGTTCCCCTATCCCATGTCCCGTCATTTCCTTGACTACTCCCAGACCCTTGTTCTTGGCAGTATTCTCGATAATTCGAGCCACGTCATTCCAGCATACTCCAGTTTTAATGTGTCGTAACGCTCGTTTCAGCGCGGTTTTAGTCCAGTAGTTCAAATGGTCAGCTTCTTCAGATACCTCACCTACTTCGTATGTTTGGCAGGCGTCTACGATGTAGTCCCCCACCTGAATGCCAATATCTACGCTGACCAGATCGCCTCCTCCAACTTCACGTTTGCTCGGTACTCCGTGACAGATTTCCTCGTTTAAAGAAATACAGGTTTCAGCGGGGAAGCCGTGATAGCCTTTGAAAGCAGCAACACCTTCATTGAATTCTAAGCTGCTTTTGGCTTCGTCATTCAACTTCTGGGTAGTGATTCCCGGTTCTAAGAGATACCCAATCCGCTTGAAGATAGACTGTCCAAGCCGTCCTGCTATTTTCATTAGTTCAATTTTAGTCAATATCTTAGTCATAGTCCAAGCTTTATCCGCCGTCTGTTTTTGCGTCTTGTACGGCGTTTTTCAACTTCGGGTAGTGCGTTGTTTTCGGCTGAGCTGGGGGTTTCGCAGACCATCGATCTTTCTGGATGTAACTCCTTGCCTGCCCAGTCTAAACTCGGCTCGATTTTCTCGTTCATTTGTTTGAATTTTTCTGCCCGTTGCTGATGTTCGACGATGTAGCCGAGTGGAGCGATGCGAGCAGGGACTGATTTTCGGTATCCCAGAGCTGTAATAATGTCATAGAGCTGAGTCAGACTGGGGAAGGGCACTTGGTTTTTGCTTTTGAATTTGTCTATTGCCAGGACAAATTCAAAAATATGATCAGTGAACTCGCCTTCCTCTGCCTGTACTCGTGCAAAATTGCGCCGAATACCTGCTCCCCTCTGAACGATGAGTGTTTCAGGCATAAGTTCCAAAGGATCAGGATCGTGAGGTTCGCCCAACCCATTAAGAAGCCAATTGAGGCTTAAATTCCATTGCATAGAAAGGTGCCAAATAATGTTGATTGATTTGCGCCCTTCGCTCATATGCCCTCGCTCGAAGTGATCCATAGTGGTCTCGGCAATCCCGAGAGTCTGGGCCACCTCTAATTGGCTAAGATAGCTCGTTTCCCTGAATTTTTTAAATCTCTTCCCCAAGGCAACCCAATTAATGTTCTCACCCCGAATATCCCGAATGTTAGTGATCGTCATATCCCCTCCCGTCACCGCCGTTAGCCGAACAAGTCTGTGATGTTGTCTCCGCCTGCGGCCTCAGGCAGACGTACCTCAACCAGACTTGCACAGCGGTCAGGAAGAGAAATATTGAATGCATCATGCTGGTTAAACTGCACGGTGATCACCGAGTGTTTTCCTAGATGACAAAGAGTGGCTGTCACAATATCCTGCTTGTTGCAGGATTCAGGGAGACGATAGACGCACTCTCTGAATTCGTCTCGGTCGTTGTTGTACTCGATTTCTAACAATAGATCTCCAGCTCCACCGAGATCAATAATGCCAGCATCTAATAGCTTTTGCATGTCAGTTCCTCCAAAAAAGGATATCGCTGTCTCCTGTTAGAATATTCGGCAACAAAAGGCAAGAGTCAACCCGAAAATCTCGAAATACGCATAAGTCTGATAATTAACCCAGGATTTTTGAGCTTGTCGGAAGAATGTAACATGTTATGAACTGGTCCTACAAATTCGCATTTGATCGCATCGCGTTCGATGAAATCGAAGAAATGATGGAAAATCGTCCCTGGTTGCTCGTGGATGATGATGTAACTAGTGCTGATAACAATGCGTTTCTCGGCATTCAAAAGCAGCTCATGTTAGCACGCGGTTGGGACTGGTTTACAAAGGTGATACGAGGCAGACTCTACTCGAAGTTGGCATTAACCACCATGACCGCATGGGATCAGGAACGAAATCCTGATCAAGGAGATGTCGATCCCGAATCAGTGGCTAAAGTCCAACAGAAATTTCCGGGCATTTCAGTTGTCTCTTTGATCGGACTCCCTCACGTCGTTTCCGGTCCCCCGGTGGGACAAGACGTGCTAAATCGAATTAATCAGGCTCAACGATGGAAGCGCGGGTTGGAAAAAACAGCCATGAAGAAGACCGTCGATGATCAGGAAACTGATTTTAATATACCCTATTACAAGGATGAATTTCAGTTCGAGATCGCTGATGTGGATCGTTATGCCACTGATAAATATTTGGCGAACTTGACGCTTCAGGAGACAGACAGACTCTACTCTATTGGGTTCCAAATGTACAATTATCAGGTTGGAATTACGGGAGCCGTCCAATATTGGCATTATGAGAAAAATGAGCTTGCGGAAGCCAAGAAGACCTTTAAAGAACTAAAGAAGGTTTTGGCTAAAACTATGTCCGACATAGAATTTCATCGCCCCCCTATGGCGGTGATCACTCCAATGGTCAGGGCTGCTTTCCAACCCGTTGACCTGGGGCATAAAGAAAGGAGCGGCAACTACTTCTATAATTGGTTTGAAGAGTTGCCCAAGGAGTCTGATTGGCGTACAACTTTATACGGGAATAGATATCCGCTGCCGGTGATTCAGACTATAGAAGCCTTCTGGCGGGCAGATGATGGGAGCAAAGAGATCACAGTGGAAGGAACTTCATCGAGATCAAGAGTTCTGCGATATAAGCCGAGTTACGGAATGATCCCTAAATACGCCGCTAATCACGACCGACTGAAACAGCTCTGGTCAAATGCATGGAAGGTTGTTGGCGGTGGTGGCGCAGGCGCTGCTTTGGCATGGTTGCTTACGTTGATGCCACCCGCACAACTCGAACAGCAGTTGGAAAATGGAGTCTCTCCGCAAGACATAATTACTCAAGTCACGATGAAAAGACCATCTCCAGTGCCTCTTTCGGAGCCCGAAATAAGCACTCCAAATTCCGCTGAGACTGTTTTTGACGCGGGGTTGGCAGAAAGTCCGGTAAATTTCCCAGAAGTAGTTGACAATAGTCTCGAAACTGATAGAATCCATGAGGTTGACTTGAAAAATTTCGAGGGTCTTGATCCCGCGTTTTCGCAGAAGGTCAAGCAGATTCTCGTGCAGTTGACTGAAAAGGGGTGGAAACCAAGAGTTGCTTCGGGGCTTAGGACGGTAGAACAACAGCAGGAAAAAATCAATCAGGGTCGCTCCTCCCTCAACGATCCCAGAAGTTCTAAACACGTCCAAGGTCTCGCCGCTGATATTATTGATTCAAGATATGGTTGGGGAGATAAGGCTGCGAACCTCAATTTCCAGTTCTGGAATGATCTGGGAGAAGCAGCAAGAGCAGCGGGTCTTACCTGGGGTGGCGACTGGAAATCCTTCAAGGACGTTGCACATGTGGAAGCCATCCCGATTGGTAAATCGAGTGCTAACTGGAGTCATGCGTACGAGAATGTTAAACTGGGTAAAGTGTGAGGTTTCGTTGGGTTGCTTGCACCGCGCTTTAGCTCCGATAATATCGTGAATGTGATCTGCACAATCCAGAAAACCACTAAGAAAACCCTGACAAATCAAAAAAGTCAGAAAAACCTCTTGACTTTTGGGTGTAACCTGCTATGCTCTAGCAGACAGTCATGGACGCGACGGTTTTGAGAAGCAAAGGAATGCGCGAACATGGTAGGGTTTTTAAAGGGAGAAAAAAATGGCTCTATCGACGACAAAAGCCCTCCGCATGATCCGTGGAAAGGGTGCGAACGCCGTCACCCATTATTCATGTGGGGTGGTGGAACAGGCCAGAACTGACGGTGTGAAAATTCTCGTAATGAGAAGGGGCAAAGAAGTAGCGATAAACCCGAGGCAGGTTCATCGTGATCTTCAGGCTGTTTACGGCGATACGCACGAGTACGCCGGGCTGGGCAAATTCATTGCCGTCGAAGCCTACCCTAAGGGCGACCAAACTCGTGTTGTCGGGGCTCAGCATGTCAATCCCTATCTGCGAGAAGAGGGAGCATACGCTACCATCATCGAAGCCCTCAAGGAAGACATCGGGCTGGCAATTCTGGCTCGTATGCGTGGAAGTATTTCCCACGGTCGCAACCCAGGTACCCATATCTTGTGGGAAGGTCTCCGGAACGCTGACGGTTTCCTTGCTG
>SDBT01000928.1_pt1 | contig 49231 bp, 83 predicted proteins | sample 2277101 | NCBI WGS metagenome assembly SDBT01 (sample SAMN10404973, study PRJNA504765) | marine sediment metagenome | isolation source: marine sediment core GS10_PC15, 103 cmbsf | place: Arctic Ocean: Southern Knipovich Ridge | collected 2010
GTTATAACACGTACAATAACCAAGAAAGATGTAAAATTAAAGATAGAATCAAGTGACGGTGAGAATTTAGGTCAGGCATATCTTGATAAAATATTCAATGAATTTTGTTTGAATCCTATGGAATTTTCAAAGTTATCCGGTAAACAACAGGCTTTGGAATTAGGCATTGATACTTCTGAATTTGATACTGAATACAAAAAAAAATATGCTGAAAGAACTGATGTAAACAGGGATCTGAAAAAAGCTGAAATAGTTCATGAGAAATACAAGGATGTTAAGAAAGTTGAAAAGGTTTCGATTACGGAATTGATAAAAGAAAAAGATGAAATTTTTGAGTTTAATTCTTATCAGAAAAAAAATCAATTAATAAAAAACAATTATCAAGAAAGAATGAAACAAATTGATGTTGAAATAGATAAATTAGTTGATGAAAAAACTAAAATAGTAGAAAAATTCCAAGATATAAAAGTTGCAATTTTAACACCTACATCTGAAATAGATGAAAAAATAGCCAATGCAGAACAAACCAATGAAGATGCTAATGAATGGCAGAAAAAAGAAGATGCTAAAAAAGAAGTTGATAAGCTAAAAGAACTATATCAGATTACAGAAGCTGAAATAAATATAAATAAACAAGAAAAACTCGACTACATTCAAAAAGCCGATTTGCCTTATAAAAATATGTCAATTGATGAAACCGGTGGATTGTTAATATCAGAAAAACCATTTAATGAAAACTTTTTTAGCTCAGGTGAAATTATCAAAATGACCTGCAAACTTTTACAACATTTTAATCCTGAATTGAAACTTGTATTTATTAAAAACGCTTCCCTGATTGACGAATCAAATATGAAAATGATCCTTGAATTAGAAAAAGACGGATTCACTTTTATCTTTGAAATTGTTGGGGATAAAAAATTGAATGAGAATAGTATTTTACTTAAAGAATCTGCAATTGTTAAAGAAGATATTGAAGGGAATAAGATATGATTGAAGAAAAAAATGCAGTAATCGAAAGTACAATGTTAGGTTTTGAAGATCACGGAATTATGACATTTATGCTTCATTTAAATTATGGTTCAGGTGGTCAAGGTGCGGGTGGTTATAGTTTTGATGAAAAAACTGGAAAAGGAATGTCAATAATACCTAAAATATTGAAAACACTAAAAGTTGATAAATGGGAAAATTTAAAAGGTCTCAATATAAAAGTAAAATCAGAACATTCTAAAGTACATGCAATAGCCCATTTTTTAGAAGATGACTGGCTGGATTTTGAAGATTATTTCCGTGAAATGTTTCCTGAAGAAAACTAATAAACACGGGCTGCCTGCTGCATTTTAGCCCCGAACTTTATGCAGACTTCATAACGGGCAGCCTCTTTTTAACTAATTGGAGAAAATGATGAAAATGATGAAAACTTTAAAAATATTTGAATCACGTAACATTTTAAAATCACAGATTAAAGAATTAATAAATGGTAAACCGCTATCTTGGATGCTATACAAAATAGCTTGTAATAATTTTGCAGAAGCAAAAACAATTAATGCAGAATTAATAAAAGATACTGAATATTATTGCTATGAAATTACAGACACTTTTCAAGAAATACATTTAACATAAACAAAAGGAATTACTATGAGACTTATTAAAAGTATTAGATTCGGAGAAAAAACAAAATTCAATTTTACCGAAATCCCTGATGCGGGTGGCAATATTAAAAACGAAAAAGAATACGATGAAAAACCATTGGCACACTTCGTAGAATCAATGCAAAATTTAGTTGATGATTTGGTTAAGATCAACCAATTAAAACCTACAGATGCCGATTATATCGCTATGAGCGGTATTACATTAACTTATAAAACAACTGATTTGGAGGCTTGTTTATTACTTGGAAAAATGTCAGTTGATTTATGCAATGCTCCACGAAATGACAAAACACCTTTATTCAGTTTGACGGAAAAAGAAACTGATGACGGGCACAATGTTTATCGATTAAGGCTTAAAGAAAAGATTGCTGACTTATGCCATTTTGCAAATAAGTTTATTGATGGCGACAGGGAAAAAATTGAAAAAAATGATACCCAGAATATGTTTGAAAAAAATGCAGAGGATAAAAATGAAACAAACGTTTAAAGAAAAAATGGAAGTATTTTCTCAGTGCAATAGAGAATGGAATGAAAAATGCAATATTGAAAAATACATTCCTTATGCTGGCTGGAGTTTGTTATCAGATGACAATGTTTTAAAAATTTTCAATAGAGACGATATTATTTTCCGCCTCAAACCCACAGAAATCTACATCAATGCTTATTCAGATGGGACGTATCAAGTGTTTGAAACTGAATCAAAAGCAATTGATTATTTAGAATATGCAGATGACAAAGTTCTCGACTACCGATTTAAAGGGATGGAATGTACAGAAAAAGAATATCGGCAATTAAGGGAAAATGATGCGTGGAGAAAAAATAACGGCGGTGACATTCTACTTGGACTATTTGAAACTAAATACAGAGGAAAAGGCGACGGTATAGACTATTCCCTCGAAATCCTACTCGACAATACAAAGCCGAAATACAGAGCGTTTCAAGATGGAAATATTCTACATGAAATGATAAACAGCGATAAAGAAATATGGGTAATCTTTGCAAAATGGCATACTCAAATCAAAGCATATAATGATGAATTGGGAATCAGATTAAAAGATAGTGATGGAAATATGATAGAATTAACATGGGATAGTGCATTTGAGAGAATAGTTTTTGAAGACGGAACACCTTTTGGGATAAAACTATGAATCAAATTTTATCTAACGAATACATTGATAATTTCTGTAAAGTTTGCGGATTAAATACAAGGCAGGAAGTTATTGCACGGGATTTATTTGGTGAAATAATTCATGATGAAATTAAACTTAAAAATGATTCTGAAAAGATAGATTATTTAATTGACAATATGGCTTTTAGAATAGGCTCTACAGTTACAGATATGCGTTCTAACACACGTAAACACGAACACGTCATAGCAAGACAATTAATGATATATTGTATCTCAAAGAACTTCACTATCACATTGTCAGAAATAGGTAAATTCTTTAATAGAGATCATTCTACAGTAATGTATTCAATTGAAAAAATACAGGATATATTTAGCATTCAAAATACATATCATGATAGCTGTCAAGAATATCAATATGTCAAATTCCACAAAGAAGAAATTGAGAAATTTATAATTAGTAATTTTAGGTAATTATGGCAAACAACGGACTAACATATTTTCCGCATGACACAAATTCATGCAATGATGTCAAAATCAGAATATTAATGGGTAAAATAGGATTTCTTGGATATGGTATTTATTATAGTTTGTTAGAAAATATTTACTATGAAAAAGGATATTTTCTTGAAATGAATAATGACATAAAAGATCCTGATAAATTCATTAAAGAATTGTTTTGCAGTGACCGGAAAATTAAAGAATTAGAATTTGATGAAGTACTTTTAGAATGTATAAACCTGAAATTATTCGATAAATCCAGATATGAAAAATATAAAATATTAACTTCCCGGCGTATTCAAGATACTTATTTTAGTACGATTGTAGATGCCAGACGGCTCCGCTGTGAGGTTATTAATGAACTTTTGATATATGACATGGATAACTTAAAATATTCTAAAAGAACGAAGCAGGAACGTAAAACATTTAAATCAAATGAAGGAAATACGATTGTAAATAATACCGTATTTACATTCATAGATTTTAAGGATATTGACAAAAACAATAATAATCAGGATATGAATAAAACGAGCCTGGTAAAAAAAGAAGTTGAAAAGAAGTGGAAACCAATAGTATAATAATAGGAGTTTGAAATGAGAAAAGAATTAGAAATATTTGCAGAAGAAATGGAAAAAGTATTAAAAGAAAATGATGACAAAGGTGGATGGAAGGAAATGAGTACTTTTGAATTATTAAATCTTTTAGCTAAGAACTATGACGAAATTCGTAAAAATGGAATTAACAATAGCGGACTTGTTAAGAAATGCCTAATTGATATGGCAAATTTGTCAATGATGGCATATGATAATATAATCAGTTGGAAAAGTGTAATTTAATGAAACATTTAGTTTTTTATTTCAGGGATTTTTGTTGTATTGCGGAAGTGAGTATTTGGAATTATAGGAATTTAAATTGACAACAATAATTAAATATCGACGGCTATTTTCCGGTTGCTTACCTAATCCTAAATTAAGTAAACATACACCGCCGGATTTTAGCCGTTTCTATTTGGTTAGGAATATACATCATGGCTAACATTAAAATTGGATTGGATTATTTCCCAATGGATACTATAACAGACGATAAAATTGATTTAATTCAAAGTAAATATGGCTTAATTGGCTTCGGTTTTATTGTGAAATTATTATCAAAAATATATCATATTGGTTATTATTATCGTTTTGGAGAACTTGAAAAAGCTCTATTATCGGCAAAATTAAATATAAATACCGATGTAATTGACAATATTATGACCGATTGTTTTGTGTTTAATTTCTTGAATAAACCCATTTTTGACAAGTATAAAATCATAACTTCACACGGTATTCAGAAGCGATATTTTGAAGCAATTAAAAGGCGAAAACAAATTTACATTATTGATGAAATATTGCTTGTAAATCTAAATGACTACATTAGCACCCAAAATGTAAACATTATCAAGGTAAATGTAAACATTAATGATGATAATGTAGACACTTTGCGACAAAGTAAATTAAAGGAAACTAAAGTAGATAAAACTATACTTCCTGAAAAAGAATTTTCAGATCAATCTTTAAAATTTGTTGAATGGTTTAATAAATTAATCCCGGAAAGATACAAACCTAAGAATTTAAAACAAGTTAATAATTGGAGAGAGTGTTTTGATAAAATGATTAATATTGACAAAAGGACAATTCCAGATATAAGAGCAGTTTGTGAATTTGCACGGAATGATGATTTTTGGAGTGGTAATTTTTATACGCCTTTAAAGCTCAGGAAATCCAATGATGAAAATATATGTTTTTTCGACGTGTTTTTTGGCAAGATTAAAAAAGATTTAAAACCTATTGAAAAAGAAAAAGTAGTTGAAAAACCGTGGAAACCAATAGTATAATTATGAAACTATCACCGAAACAAAATTCTATTATATATTGCTTGCAAAATGGGTGGGAATTAATAACATCCCCGGACGGGCCGCCAACTTGTACTAATGAGAAACATCAATTTGCTTTTAGTTGGACTATATTTTATAATCTATTTTACAAAAAGTTGATCGACCAAAATAATGAATGGAATTTTGGTTATATACTAACAGAATTAGGAAAAACGATAAAAACAAGAAAAATAGATTTAAGTGAGTACATTTAGTTTTTTATTTCAGGGATTTTTGTTGTATTGCGGAAGTGTCATTAAGTTTATTGAGAATTAACAATGATTAAAATAATTAAATATTTGCGACTTAGCAGTAAGGACTTACCGAACTCAATATTCGATAATGACACAACCTTACTGCTTTGTTGCTTTTGTTTGGTTAGGATTCTGTTATGAATAAATCTTATTATTTTCCACATGATTTCAATGCAAGAAATGATCCTAAATTAATCAAATTAATGATGAAACATGGAATGCAGGGAATTGGAATATATCGGCAACTTATACGAAAACCCTGAGCTTTAAAACAATTAAATATATAGGAGGTAAAATGAAAGTATGTTTTGAAAAATGGGAATTAGGATCACAATGTAATTGCTCAGATTGTAATTTCAGATATGAAGGCAGAGGCGAAACGACAAGCAAAGCAATAGCACACGCTAAAAAGACAGGTCATAAAATACATATACAAGAAGTTTATGCAAAAGTTATTCCAAAAAATTACTATACGGAGGTAAAATGAAAGACCATGCAACAAGTATTGAAATGAGCGAAAAGCTAAAAGAAGCTGGGATTGAGATTAAGAATTCTCAATTTTACCACATTCCGAGAACAAAAGATGAATACAAGATTTATCATATATCCAAGATTGATGTATTAATCCAAGGCTCTTTTCCCGCCCTGCTCGCCACAGAATTACTTGAGATATTACCGTACGAATTACCATATAATGGCTCAATGCTGAAATTAAATATTGTGAAGTTGAAAGATGGTTATGATGTTGGTTATATCGGGCTTGAATTTACTTGGCATATTGCAAAAACCTTAGCAGATTCCCTTGCAGAAATGATTTTATATTTAAAAAAGAATAATTTATTAAATGACAAATAGGAGAATGAAATGCAAAAAGAAACAAAGGATTTAATTGGTATTGTAATATTAGCAATCATAGCCTCATGTGTTGTGGTGCTTTTGGCATCAGAGGGTTATTTTTCTATTTGGGATGCACCCATATTTAATCAAAATTAAATGACAAATAAAGCAAATACAGATTACATATTAGGTAGTAAACTTCCGCCACATTCAAACGAATCGGAAATAGCTGTTTTGGGTTCTTGTTTAATAGATAAATCGGCAATTGAAAAAAGCATGTCGATATTGAATGAAAATGATTTTTATAATGAAGCTCATAAAGAGATATATAGTGCAATAGTAGTTTTGTTTGAAAATGAGTTGGATATTGATATTGTAACGTTACCTGAATACCTGAACCATCGTAAACAATTAGAATCTGTTGGCGGAGCTTATTATATAGCAGATATAACAACTCGAACGCCGACGGCGGCAAATGTAATACAATATAGCCATATCGTTAAGGAGAAGGCTTTAAAACGTCAAATGATAAGTGATTTTGGGCAGTTGATTGCTGAGGCATATGACGAAGAAGAGGATGTTTTTGAATTGATAATGAAATATCAGAATAAAGCAATTGACTTAACTAAGAATATTACAACAGGAAATTTAAGGCACATATCAGAATATACGATACCATTTTTCAATAAGATTTTAGAGGCTCAGGAAGGTATTAATAAAGAAGCAATTCCAACAACAAATTATTACATAAATAGACTTTTAAAAGGCGGATTTATGCCGGGTAAATTAATATATTATGCAGCAACACCGGGACAGGGAAAAAGCGCAAAATTAGTTGATGAAATAAACAATGCTGAAAAATATAGAAATGTTTGTCTTTATTCTTTAGAAATGCCTGCCGATGAATTTCTTGGAAGATTAGTTGCAAACAAAGAAGCAATTAATAGTTATTATTTTGAAGGTATGGTAAATAAAAAATTAGACAAAATTCAACTTGAGAGAATCGACAAACGAATGAGTAAATTGAAAAATAGTAATATTTTTGTTGATGAAAGTCCATTTTGGCATATAGACAAATTACGAATGGATATTAAACGGATTGTTAAAGAATATGATATTGGAATAGTTTTTGTTGATTACATTCAATTAGTTGATGGAACTCGTAAAGATAGAAATAGAGAGCAAGAAGTTAATTATGTAGCAAGAACTTTAAAAGGAATTGCTAAAGAAAATTACATTCCAATTGTATGTGCTGCTCAATTTGGCAGAAACACTTATAATAAGAAACCAACATTAAAAGACTTGAGAGAAAGTGCGGGCTTAGAACAAGCTGCTGACATTGTGATAGGTATTTATACGCCATTGGAACAAACAAAAGATGAAGATTCTGATATTTTCGATACTGAATTATTAGTATTAAAAAACCGAGGTGGAAAAGAACATTTTGAAAAAGTTAAATGGGATAAATCGACTTACAGATTTGTGAGTATATCACAACATCCCGAACCAAATCAGGAAGCAATGGAATCTTATTACGAAAAAGAACCGAATTATTTAGATAAATTTTAAGGATTGAATTATGAAACCATTAACAGTATTAGACGGCGTTGAAGATATATTAAAAATATCTTATTCAAAAAAGAAACAAGAAACATATATAATTTACGAGGATATATTTGTTGGCATAAAACGTAACTTAGTATTAGACAAAAAAGAATTACATAAAATGGCTGTCAAATTAGCAGAGGTTGATAGGATTGTGAATAAATATTATTGGCGTAGACCACAAAGGTTTGTTTTTTAAAATGACCTGTACCCGATGCCATAGAGCCTTAAAGCACCCTAAATTCATAGGTAAAAATCCGTATGGAAGTTGTTGTTTTAAAATAGTAAAAAAAGAAATTAGTAAACAAATAAAATTGGAGTTTAGGAATGAAAAAACATATATATAAAATAAAAGTCATTAATGGATTTCAAGATTACGAGAGAACTATTGAAGGTTATTATTATAAAAGCAATTTAGCAATTTATAATAACTCAGGGTGGTGGCAGATAAATGAATTATTTGAAGGATACTGTCTATTCCAAAGTTTCAGAAATAAAAAGGATGCTATAAAAGTATGTGATATTATTATAGAATTGATTCCTAATGGAGACATAAGAAATGTACTCAAAATGGGAACAAAAAAAAGAATTAAATTACAGAATCGTATTTTAAATAAAATTGGAGTTTAAAAATGGAAAAGATTGAAAAATTAATCAAGTATTTTAAAACTCAAAGAAGTAGATTCTCTAATGAAATGAATAGAGCAAAACAAAAAGGCGATTATGAAAAATATTTATATTCACAAGCTAATCGAAAGGCTTATAATAAAGTTATTTTGGAATTAGAAAAATTCCAAAATGGCAAACATCAAAATACAGGTGCAATATGAACATACTAAAATATATATTCGATAAAAATTATAGATACCTAATAAAAAATGCAGGAAAGTCATTAGGACATTATTCAGAAGTGAAAAAATATCATGGCCATTTTATTGTTAATGTAAATCTTAACGAACACGGTCAAAGATTATTTAAATATCTTGAAAAGGACTTAAAATGATACTTGCTAATTTATACGGAGATATGAAAAAGATCGCTCAGGACGTTGGCATTGAGTTTGTGGAGTATTTATCAAAGCACTTTGCAGGCAAGAAAATATATGTTCCGAAAAAGGAAGTTACAATAAAACGAGTGATCGTTGAATATGTCGAAAAAAATAATATTAAGAAATTTGATGAAGATTTTTACCGAAAAGCAGCCATTGAATTGAATATACAAGAAGGTTATTTACGTAGTGTAGTTTCAGTTTTTTATAAGGATAGGAAAAGAAATGAAAAATAAACAAAAAGGCTTAAAATGAATCCTGACATTGAAAAGCAACTAAATAAAGCTAAAAAAGAAAAGCAAAAAGAAGATAATAAGAAAAGGGATATGATATTTTTAAAATTATTATCTGATGCAGGATTGCCACGTCCGGCGGCAGAGTTTAAATTTCATAAAGATAGATTGTGGAGATTTGATTGGTGCTATGTTGATATAAAGTTGGCTATAGAAGTTGAGGGGGCTATATATGGCAGACCTGTTATTTGTAATCATTGCAATAGGCAAGTAACCGGAAATTATACTGATAAAAAAGGAAAAAGACAAACTTATAATATTACAGAAGGTGGCGGACATAGTTCAGGAAAAGCAGTTGAACGTGACCATGAAAAATTTAACCATGCTGCTATTTACGGATGGAAAATATTAAGATTTAATTCTACTAAAATCCACGAAAAAGAAACTATTGATTTGATTAAAAAAGCGTTTGAAAATAAAGAAATAAATTATACAATAAATGAGGAGTTGTTTTGAATATGCAAAATCACAAACAAATAGATTTATTCGGCACACCGCAAATTAAGAATATTGCTGTGCCATGTATTCCATACATGGGTTCAAAACGAAAAATAGCTACACGGATATTAAATATTATTTATAGTACTCACGGCGATTTTGAAAACTTATATGACTTATTCGGCGGTGGTGGGGCTATGAGTATCGCAGGACTGTTCGCAGGACATAACGTAATTTACAACGAGCTAAATACAGCTATTTATGAATTGATGAAGTACGTTATAAAGGGAGGTAAATTGCCCAATAAGTGGGTTTCAAGAGAACATTACAAAGCCAATATCAATAGAGAGGATTGGTATGGTGGTTATTTGGCTTCTTGCTGGAGTTTTGGGAATAACCAGAAGTGCTACTTGTTTGGAAAAGACATTGAAGAAATAAAAAGATTGGCACATGAAAAGGTGGTGAATAATTGTGAAAAATCATGGAAAAAAATATGTGTAATAATAGGCAATGAAATACCATTCCCGATTTCCAGATTAGAATTTAGAGGATTAATGAATAAATACTACAGGCATAATGATAAATACCATTTATTACAATTAGAGCGATTACAGCAATTAGAGCAATTAGAGCGATTAGAGCAATTAGAGCGATTACAGCAATTAGAGCGATTAGAGCTTTATAATACTAGTTATGAAAATATAAACATTAGGGAAAATTCTGTTATATATTGCGATCCACCCTATAAAGACATGGCAGGTTATAGACAAAAGGGGGCTTTAGATTATGACAAGTTTTATAAGTGGTGCTTAGAAAATCCACACCCAGTTTTTATATCCTCTTACGAAATGCCTTCTGATTTTGAGACGGTCGGAGAAATAAAACACAGAAGCACACTATCTCCCACAAACAATGCGAAACACACAATCGAAAGAATATTCTGGAATAAAAAAGGGAGGTTATTTTGATAATAGTATTAAATCCATACAGTAAAAATCCTAAAGAGAATTTTGATAAAACTTTTGAGTATGTCAAGAAATTAATGAATGAAGGAAAAGAGGTTTTTTCTCCTGTTATTTACGGACACTATTTAGCTGAAAAAATGGGATTAAAAATAGATTACAAAACATGGGAATTTCTTAATGATTTTTTCCAGTGTGCAACTGAATTTCATGTATTGTGTTTGCCGGGGTGGGGAAAATCAGAGGGATTAAATAAAGAACTTAAAAAAATAGCACCTATGGGGATTCCTATTAAATGTTTTGACAATGAATTTATTGAGGTTGAATAATGAATTACGATGAATATTTAGAAAAGAAGGTTTGGTAATTCCTAATGGTGTGAATAATTATGGAATGGTTTTAAAAAAGATTAAAAACTAATTAACTAAATTCAAACTAAAATGAGCAATAGATGAGTAGCAAGCACGAAAATAATTACAGAACTCTTATTTGTTCTGAATATCAAAATCATGAACTCGGATTAAACACCCGAAAACAAGGAAAGTCTATTGCTTATAATTTTATTATATTTGTATGAAAAGGAGAAGGAAATGAAAAGAGATTTAGATTTAATTAGACAATTAATAATTGATATTGAACACAATCCAGATAATGCAGTATCATTTATGGATTCTGGAAATAAAAAAGAAATAGCACATTTAAAATTATTATCTCAAGAAAAAGGTCAAGCAGGTTTTGTAGAAATAAATGAAAAACATTTATTGGAAAACGTTTATACAGCGAAAAGATTAACTTTTAAAGGTTATGAAGTATTTGAATTGATAAAAGATGAAAACAGATGGCAGGATGCTAAAAATCTATTTAAGGAAAAAGGAATAAAATATTATAGTTTTGAATTATTATTAGAAGTTTTAAAAACTAACTTGAGGTTAAAATGAAATTTAGAATAGTTCAGAATAAAAAAGGAATGTATAATATAGAATGTAAAATGTGGTTTTGCGGATGGAGTAGAATATGTTCAAATAGATATAGAGGTTATCAGCCACAGCCAGAATTTAAAACTATAGAAGCAGCAGAAATATTTTTAAAAAACGATTACTTAAAGAAAAATAAAGTTGTTAAATATTTAGGAGAATTAAAATGAAATTATTTAAAACAATTAGCAAGTGGTATAACAGCACTATATCATCATGGCATCTGAGAAACTGGACAATGTTAATTATTGCGTTTCTTAGTTTACTTTATTTAGGATTTGATAAAACAGTTTTAGATTTATTGGCAATGGCAATATTATTTGTTTCAATATCAGTTCCGTTGTCGGGATTTGCAATATGGGGATTAACGAGAATACCATTTGTTAATAATCAAGATAATTATTCAATCACAGGCGTATTCCGGGCTATAATGATAGTAATTGCAGCTTTAATTATAAGTTATTATTTTGCTAAATAAAGAGGTGTGAAATGTTAGAGTTGATTTTAATAATTGTGTTTTTAATAGGTTATGTTTTACCCATATTCGTTTTAAGGGAAATTCATGAAAAGAAAAATTTATTTGATGATGAAAATTATATAATCGCTTTTGTTCCATTTGTTAATTTTGTCGGCATGTTTGTGGAATTATATTATCTATTAAATAATAAACATAGATATTTATATGAGTGGTTTATGAAAAATAATAAGGATAAAGAGGTGTGAAATTATTGAAGAAAAAACTAATAAAGAGGTGTGAAATGACTAATGGAATTATCGGATTAGCTATGTTTTTATTTTTTCTTTTCGTCTTAATGGGTATTCCTGAAATATGGGAAATTCAAAGATGTAGACGGGAAGCAAAAGAGAGAAAATTAATACCACAAGAATATGTTGATGCAATTAATAAGGAATTAGAATGAAACAAAAAACATTCCTAACAGCGTTTAAAATCTTGCTTTATTCAGGTATAATATTTGGAATATTTCTTGAGGTGGTATTATGAATATGAATCAAAAAAAAATAGCACAGGAATTATATGATAATCTTAAAAATATTATTCCAGAAATATATCCAGAGCTTTTAGAAGATGAAAGAAGTTGTTCAGTTAATATTAACCTTAATATTTCCAAGGCACGCAAATATGACAGCGGGAAAAGAATAAAAATAGAAGTAACTTGTGGCACAACTAATCCAATGATGGATGTTATTATCTTTTCTGTAAGAGATAAAAAATACAAATATATAACATTGGGTCATGTTATTTATCCTGAAAAAAATGAAAGTTTAGATTATGAAAAAATCAGATAAAATAAAAGCATTACTAAAAATATCAATAGCATTTTTATGTTTAATGGGTACATTTTTATATGGTCAACAGCGATACGAATTATATTGTCCTGAATATTTACTTGATTTGAGAATGGATTCTTTAAGAACTCAAATCGGCATTAAAGAACCTCACGGCAACAACGGAGGAAAAACTTTAAAATATCAAAAGATATTCGGATTAAAAAACCAGCCTTATTGTCAGATGTTACAATATTGGGCATTCTTTATAAATGCAAAATCTTATAAAGATGTTCCTATTAAAAAAAGTGCAATGGCTATTAGTTCTTGTTATTATGCTAAGAAACAAGGCGTACAGACGAAATATGGAGCATATAGAGGTGATTTGATAGTATGGAGAAAAGGAAATACTTCTAATGGACATATTGAATGTGTTGATACCTTAAAACGTAATGGGTGGGTTGTTACAATTGCCGGGAATACTTCAAACGGAAAAAAAGAAAATCAACGAGAAGGTAACGGAATATTTAATAGAGATCGAAATATAAAACATCCGTTATCAAGGATATTGTTAATTAAAGGATTAGTAGGATTTTATTCAAAAAAAGGGAAAGAAGGATGTAATTATGAATGAAATATATGATGAAATTAAGAAACCATTTTGTTATATTTTAGACAAAATATTTACGAGGTTAAAATGATAGATTGGATTACTCAATATTGGGTTGGGTTTTTTTTTATTATAGCAATGATTGCATATTTTCTTGTTTGGGCTTGGATTGCCTGGGATTGTAAAAACATTAAATTATGTTTCAAAAACACGAGCTTAATATGAAAAGAATTGGCATTAAAGAATTTAGAGAAAAAGGTTATTTGCAGGAAGTAAACAGAAAATTTTTTCATCCTTTGGGACTGGCATTGGAAATTAGTATTGAAGATGACGGAACTGAAAAACTTGGTGGTATTTGGGATTATCGACACGAAGACGAAGGCATTTATTATGATCTTGCAACTTATAGAGAAGACAGAAAAAACACTAAAGAAAAAAAGGATTTTGTTGCTAATGAATTTAAAACAAGATCAATAAAACGCAAAAAGATTTTAGGGTTTATCGTTGAACCAGTAAAATAATTATGTATAACAATTAGAGCTTAATATGATTAAATTCCTAATGATTTTCTTAATATCAACAGTTTTATACTGTCAAGATTACGGAAGTATTATAAACAAATACAAAGTTTTGCCTTTGAATTTAGAGAATGTTGCTAATGCAATAATTGAATTTGAAATTATCAATCCTGACACGGTATTTTTACAAACAATAAAAGAATCTGGATGGCATAAAAACAAGACAGAATATAAATCAGTTTTAGCCAATGAATTTCAAAATCTATTCGGTATGAGAAAAGCAAGAAAACGATATACAACTTGCTTAGATGTTACGTATAAAGGCTATGCAAGTTACTCACATTGGATTTATTCAGTACTTGACTATAAATACTGGCAAGATTATAAAAAGCCCGATACAAACGAATCATATCAATCATTTTTAATCCGGCGTGGTTATGCAGCTAATACAAAAGCGTATGTGAAATTATTTAATTATAAATTACCTGAAAACATAAAAAGGATATTTCAAAATGCAAAATGCAAAAAATTATTTAGTGATATTTCTGATAACAATGTTGATACTACTTGGATTTCTGTTGTTTACTCAAAAACCTACAATCAAAGAAGTATTGAAAAGAGATACAATCTGGCAGGAAAAAATAATTATAAAACAAAAACCACCGGATACAATATTTGCAGATGGAATTATAGAATACCGTCCTTTTTTCGTAACAGATACGATAAAAAGTATAGATACAATATTTTACAAAACACCTGCATTTATAGCAAAATTAGATACCGTAATCAAAGATACTTTCAAACTGAGATATTTATTTCCTGAGAATAAATTTAATTTGTTTGTGAATTATGCGCCGGATACAACTAAAATAAAATATCCTGAGATAAGAACGGAATTTGAAAGATCAAAATATTTTTATGAAGAATGGTGGTTTATATTGACTTTGAATGTAATTGAAGATGTTGGAATTATTTATTTAATGAAAGATTGAAAATGGAAAATGAAGTTATAATATATCACGTAATAAAATGCCCGTTCAATGTTAATTGTGACAGTAGCGTAACAATTATAAATGATGGAATGATAAGAATGAAACCCAATGCAGAAGATGACTTTTTTGATATATCAATTACAGTCGAAAAAATGAAAGAATTAATTAATGAATTTGAAAATAATATGAAATTAATATTAGGAGTTCAAAATGAATTTAAAAATCAATGATGACGTAAAAGTCAAAGACACTGACATTATCGGGAAAATTATAAAAATTAATCCTGAGGCAATAAAACAATATACCGTAATATGGTATTTAAATAGAGCTAAATATGCTTATTCTGATTATCAATTAGACAAATTTTATGGAGATGTTGATGATGTAATGCCCAAAGTACCGACAATAAAAGAAAATGATGAAGTTAAATTTGATGAAGCAGGACAGGAAAATACAGATTTATCTGAGCCTGTTGATATTGATGATTTGTTTAACGAAACTCAAGAGGATGATTAATGCCAAAAGTTAATTTAAAAGATGGTTCATTGAATTATTCTGAATACGAAAAAGAAATGTATTATAACATAATGCAGAAAAAAATGCGTAAAAGAAAATTAAAATATCGAAATAAAAAATTAGCAAATAAAAGGAAAAGTTATGGCAAAAATTGACGGACTTAATGATATTAAAATCAATATCATATCAGATAATAAAATAACTGATAACAAAAGAAATGAAATAGTTTCTGCAATTCATACTATTTTACCTGATGTGGGAGTTGCAATCTCTTATAATGAACCGATTAGAAAACCAATTGAGCAAGCACAACAAATTAATATTACAAAAGAGGTGAAAAATGTTTAAAATTATTATATCACTATTAGCAACAATGCTAAAAGAAATGAAAGAAATGAATGAACAAGGCAGGGAATTAAAAAAATCATTAGAACATTTTGAAAAATATGAAGGCAATATAAATCAACTAAAAAGATTAATTATTATACAGGATGGAAAAATCAAAGAAATAACTGGATTTTTAAATACTAAAGGATTTTCTAAAAAGGACTTAAATAAATGAGAACACAAATATCAATAATCGGTGGTGGTGAATCAATCGCAAAAGGAATGAAGGAAATAGACTTAAAAAACATAATAAAAAATACAATAATTATAGGTTGTAATTCTGCTTTTTTTGAATTTGATTGTGATGCAATTGCATGTAAAGACAAGTCATTTGTTGAAAAATGGATACCTGAGTTAAACAAACAAAAATTAATTATCACTACGAAAATGTCAGAAGGAAAAGACTATCTAAATACAACTTTGTTTGAATGTAACAAGATTACTCAAGATACTACAAAAGAGGGTGTTTATACGTCATCTATGGGGCTTACAGGCATATTTATTCTATCTTTGATTAATGATTTATTCGATAATACTGATATATTTTTATTTGGTTATGATTTTAATAAAGGAAATTATCATGATAGGAATAAAAGAAATACAAATACATATCAAAATTATACTTCTGATGATATACGTAATTTATTCTATCCGATAAATCATAAAGAATTTAGGCAAGATAACCGGATTTATAATGTTACTGATTATTCTAAAATAGAGAATTTCATGCGAATTGAATATTCACAGTTAGAACATTTTATAGATTGCATTGATGAAAAATATTTATTATTAAACAAACTAAAGGATTTTAAATATGGAAATGTATTTGAAAAGACTGACTTTAACGAACCCACGTAAACATATTAAACGTGCTGAAATTATCGTATATAAAAACAAAATAGAATTGATTGTAGAGTTTCAAAATGGCACTAAAAATGTTGTTCCTGTTGATTCTATAAGGCACGGAAAAAAACATTTAACTACTAATTATATTCATGATGGTATTGTAAATGAATGGAGCGAAAAATCAAATGTAAATGAACCTAAAAAAGTAATTGAGCCGAAACCAGAGTTTGAAAAAACAGTTAAAGAAAATGAAAGTATTACAGTTAAAGTAGTTGATTCTGCTAAAAAACGTGGAAATAAAATAAAGGAAAAGTTATCATGAAAAAGAAATGTAAAAAATGCACGAATTACAAAGAAAAAATACAAAATGAATTAGTTGATAGTTTCGATATAACTATAAAATTAAAAGAGCCACTTCCTGAATTTAAAATTCGACAGATTCAAATATATTTTAATAGTAATCGGATTAAAAATATTAATATTACTTCTGAGCAAGTTGAAATAAAAAGTAAGGTTTTACCATGTATTATTGATTTACCATATCAATACCAACATACTATCAAATTTGAAACTGAATAAAGGACTTAACATGAAACTTAAAGATAAAATAAACATGCTTTTTAAATATGGATATGAGAATTTAGAATTTTATATTTCAAAAGATTTGGCACGTGGTAATATATCAGTTTGTGAAGGGTGGTTTTCAGTTGCTAAATATAAATTAAATCATAACAAAATAAGTGTTTATTATAAGCAATATATTGTTTTTCCACCTGAAACAGAAGTTTGGGGATTTATACAAGGTCGTGAACCCGATAAGGTAAAAAGACAAGATGCTTTCCGTTTAAATAATGTTAAATTAAGAGTAAAAATAAATGAATAAAATATTTATAGTCGGTGGCGGAAATTCATTAAAAGGATTTGATTTTTCAATATTAGAAAAAGAAAAAACAATTGTCGTAAATGATGCTATATTTGACGTATCTAATCCTGATGTTTTTATTACTATGGATTATTATTTTATATCTAAAATGGATTGTCAAAAATACAATGAATTTAGAAAAATAGGAACCAACAAAATCTATGTGAAAAAACCAAAAGATGAATATGATGAAGCTACTAAATTTAGAGAATTTGACTTAATAATAAATTCCACTCAGGAAAAACATTTTAGTTACAATTTTAAAAACTTTGCTCACGGTAAAAATTCAGGTTTTTGCGCTCTGCAATATGCCATCATTTTAGGCTACAAAGAAATATATTTATTAGGGATTGATCTTTGTTTGAATAATGGAGAATCACATTATCACGGCAATACAAATATTCAGAATTATGATGAATTATTATTAAAGTATTTTGAGAATTTTTACTTGTCAATTAGAGAATTAAAAAAGAATATTAAAATTTATAGTTGCTCGGAAATTTCAAAATTAAATAAATTTTTAGATTTTAAAAATATTAATGAGGTGTTAAAATGATTGAAAATATAAACAAAAGAGATTTATGGAAATTACATTCGTCAAGACCTGCACAGTATCATTCATGGATATGTGATACTATAAACCTACTTATTAATGAAGTTAATGAGTTGGAGGAAAAACAAGATTGTTACAGAAAAACATGCTTCGATTGCAGGTATTTAAATCAATGCGACAATGTAGACAAACCCAACAAAGCCTGTCCGTCTCATAAAGAAGTGATTGAGCAATCCCTACCCACAGAAGAAAAGGGGTGTGAAGACTTAATTAAAAAATGGGAAAATGCAAAAACCGAAAAGAATAACTGCCATAATACCACAGGATTATTTTATATCGAAGAATTTATTCGGGATTTAAAACTACTCACCCCCCAAACAACCCGATAAGAAGTGGACTGATGAAAAGGTGAAAGAGTTTGCAAGTTTTGTTCTTTGGAGATGGAATGAAGAATTTTTGGGAGATCGCAATACAACTATGAATATATTATTTCTTCAATGGAAACAGAATAGAAAAAAAGAAAAGCCCATAGATTAATTCTAAGGGCTTAAAATATACGGTCTAATAATATCTATTAAACAATCAAATACATTTAATATAAGTTGTTTATTATCTGCTTATACATTGCTCAAATACAAAGTCAGTTAAAAATGTATGTGTTCCATAAGTTGGTGTTCCTGTGGTTGTAAGGCTGTATGCTAAACTCATTTGAGTGGCTAATTCCACAGAGCAATATTTATTAATATTATTCAAATTTAAAGAGGCATTATTTCCCTCTTGCTCTGTTACCCAATCTCCATCCGCAAATTTATGATAAAATTTTACATTCGCACGTGTTGTAGTAGCATCGTAAGCAAATGGATCACCTGATACTAAAACTCCCAACGCATCTTCATTGTCATATATACGGAATTCAAGTCCAATGGCTTGTATCGTTGTTGCTGTTTTCGTTTGTGTAAACGTAAATGATTTTAAAACAACTCCCCCGCCTTTTTGTAATACAACCCCCGGAATGACTATTTTTCCCGGTGTGATTAAATCACCCGCTATCATAATTCCTGCTTGTATTGGTGCCGGAATATCCTGATACGGTGTTAAAAATTTTCCTGTTGGTGTAATTATTTCGCCCATTGTTTTATCCTTTATATTAAATCAATATGATCGTCTAAATAGTTAATTGAAACCGTCCCGTTAAAAGTGAATAATACAGCTGCTATTGCATCATATCTTAATAAATTTACCCTTAAATCTATTTCAGTTCCGGCATCAAAATACATTATTGTACTGCCTTGTAAATCTATAACAAAATTATAATAAAAATCTCCGTTAGCTGTTTGCGTTACACGATATGGAAATACTCCTAATTTTTCAATTAATACATCTGTCTTTTTATTATAAATTGCGAGTTGATAATCTTCATCTATAAACGCCGCAAGATGACCTGCATCATATAGTTCAGGCATTAAATATTTAGTACCGGCTCCAAGATAATCGGTATAATATATTTGTGCCGATGCCGATATTCTATAACGCCCCGATTTATTTAATGAAGCGTACCACGGATTACCGGCACTTCCCCATCCTCTATCACCTTTTAAAAGCTCATCTTCAAATTGTAATTTATGCCAAATAGCATAATCCAATTGTGTTTCAAATAATTCATAAGGGGTTAAGATTCTCCATTTAATATCGTTTGTTATTTCTTCTGTATACATATTAGCATGCAATCTATTATGACCTACGACAGCCATTAATTCAGCCCTATCACGTGCAAAAGCATTCTCTATACGTATAATAGTCTCATTCGCTAATGTCTCTGATTTACTACGTGTCTTAGGTAATAAATGCGGAGGTATATCATTTGTTGTAATTGAGTCGGGTCTTATTGGTAAACTATTAGGCATAAGTTGACATTGCCTCAAATGTTACGGTTTCGTGATTTGCATTTTTTCCACCATCTATGATTTTTACTTTTACTTTTGTTGCTTTGTATTTTGTATTTAATTCAGATAACATTGTAAGGTAAGGACGGGCAGTAGTTATTGTCATATTGAATTGCGCTGCATTTCCTTGAAACCAAATATTATTTCCCGTACCTGGAAAATATCCATTTGTCATTTCTGTTTTTGCTTGTATTTTATTTTGCCCAACTTGATTAAATATAAAATATAAAGTTTGCGCTAAAATAAATGCTTGACATGATAATAATTGGCAGTTCCATAAATCAATTGCAAGTATTTTTCTAATGCCACCATAAGCAAAAGGAGCGTTCTTTCGGCTATTTGTCGTTTTATACATGTCAATTAAATAAATAGCAAGGTCATCTGATGTTGTATTATTACCTAAATCAAATTGACATTTTTCATGTACTCGGAAATATTGAGTTGGATGGTTTGGGAACAAAGGGTTAGTGTCTGCTTTTAAAGGCGTATCTTTATATAACAATGTAAAATCATGTTGATTAAATGTTACCTTAAAAGATAAATCAACAGTTGTTTCACCAAAGTGTTTTGCAGTATCTGCCACAACTGGTGTATTGTTATGCAATAAAACTATTTGTAAAACACCGTCAGATTTTGAGCCTTCGGGTTCACTGGTTCCAAAACCTGAAAATACTCCGGGGGGAGGAAAATTTATTTTTTCTAAATCATTTCCTGCTGCATCCTGGATTGATATTTCTACTTTTTTTGCAACTCCGTAGTTATCAAATATTTTTAGTTCCTGCATATCTTTTTGGTATAAATCATCTTTTGAAATAGAAAACATTTGACGATTAGACATGCCAATATCAAATATAACCCAATTATTTCCAAGATTAAAAGTAGTCCAATAATTCTGCATTGTTGATGTTAACATATCAACTAAATAATCCCACAATGTAGGGTATTTTTCTATTAATATTGGTATTGTTCCTGCATCGGCATCGCTAACATTTGTAGAATTTATTATTTTAGTATTTTTCATAACATAAGCTATAAAATACGGTACTGTTGATGCTAATGACGAACCTCTATCTCCTGAACTGTCGTAAACTTGTTTAAAATGATCGGCAAAATACATAAAAAAAGTAACGTCAACAGATTCATCACGTCTTATATGCCTCCAAATATCTGTAGTCAAACCATCCAAGAAAACATTAAATTCATGAAATTTTGCAATTCCAAAATAATATTTATCTTTTGGGTTTTCACTTGAATCTCTATTTGAACGGACTATGTTTGAAACTGCTTTATGATTTGTTGATTCATTTAAAAAATCCCAGTATTGGTATATAAATTCTACGACCGGAGTTGTAGAACTTTGATTATATTGCGCCCAAAAATGTAAAAAATATTTTGTTTTTATTTGTTTTGCAACTGATTTTCCAATATCAATACAATTAATTTGCATTTCATTTGCAACCATATCTATTATATTTTCATCATCAGATTCCTGCATTCCTGCAAACAAACAATTCCAAGTTCCATTTATAGTGCCTGAATAATTCACTGCCAAATACCATAAGTTTCCTGCAATAAATTTTATATCAAAAGTATGACCGTTATCCATTGTCTTTGTAAAATTTATTATTGCTGTATTCTCATAACATAACTTAGCAAATAAATCAAATTCAGGGTTTTCTACTTTGCCATCTAATATTGATAAATCAATTGTGAAATTCATTTCAGGCATCTTGGGAGTGCCTATGTATTTTTCTTTTTCGTATGCCCAATCATATTCAAGATTTTTTAATAATCCTGTAGGCATTTCGTAGGCATTATAAAATGTAGATAAATAAGCATCATAAGAAGGTATCATAACCATACGGTAATAATAACCAGACTTTTTTCCAATCCAATCATAAAACCATAAAGAATCACATTCATTTTCTGTTTTTGCTGCCATTATTCGGGTCTCTCTTTTTCAAATTCAATATCAAAATAAACACGTGCCGGAGCATCTAACGGTTCACGCTTTTTAAATACGCCTTTAATTAATTTTCCTGATGATTGCATTCCAGTTCTGATGTAAGTATTTACTTCAAGATATTTATATTTCTTATTAAATACTGCATATAGATTTGCTAATGCTCCGGTTATATCTGAATAGTTTCCAATCTCATTTTTAAAACGTGCTGTAATAATTGAATACTTTTGATACTGTGTTGTTATTTCAGTTTGCACAGAGCCACCCGATAATGCAGTTTCAATATCTTCCCGCATCCACGGTTTTAAAGTATAACAGCCAACAGCCTGACTTATAGTATCTGAAAAACCCGTTATAGTTGCCTTTGTAACTTCACTGTTAGAATCGGATTCAAGAAATTCATTTGAGCCGTAAAACGTTACTTGATATGGTGCATAAGTTGGCATCAATAACCTTTTATTGTATGTGATTGTGAACGTGATACACTTACTGCAATATCATTTCCTTTTAACGTAGCATCATTAAAACTATGATTAAATGAAGCATTTATATTTCCGCCACGCCTTGATTTTGCTTTTGCTGTATTATCATCATTCGGTTTATAAAATTTTTCAAAGTAAGATTTTTCAGTTCCGCCATTATCTAAATAACTGAATAAAGGAAAATGTTTTTTGGTTTGTTTTGCATTAAAAATATATTCCTGACCATGAAAAACTCCAGCAACTTCATTAACCCCACCAGGAGTTATTCCACTTCTTGTTAAAGATTTTGATCCTTCTTTTGCTCCCAATAAACTTCCCACACCAGCGGCTACTGCTTGCATTGCTATAATTAAAGCACCCGCTCTTAAAACGGCTGTCCAGTCAATTACTGATACACTCAAAGCATCTATCAAAGCCTTTGCCTGCCCTGCTATTAAATGTTGCTTAATGGTTTCAAGTAAAAATTTTCCTAATGCTTTTAATCTTTCACCTAAGTTAGTTTTTTCATTTGAAAATATTATATCCCCAAAACCTACAACAGCATCTGTATAAACTTTTGCCATTCTTGTACGTTCATCTTGTGCCGCTTGCTCTAATTCTAAATTCTTTTTTCTTTGTTCATCGAGCCATAAAAAAAATTGTTCCTGACTATTTTTAAAATTAAGCAATGCTATTTCTTGTGTGTCAAAAATACTCTTTTGTCCGGTATCAAATATGCTACTATAAGCCGATTCAAATATATTAGCCGATCCAGCACCATCTATAAAGCTACTCGATAATCCTTTCACTATTTCGCTAACTGCATTTATATTTGTTGCGACACTATCATTAAAATCAAATCCCAATTGATGTAAATCCGGCATCGGAACCTCTTGTTTAAAAGCATCGAAAGATGCACGTATTTCCGAACTGAAATTTGCAGCTTTACTTAATTCATCCAATTGAAGTTTAACACCCATTAATGCTATTTTTGCATTGTCATTGGCTGTCTTTAATTTTATCGCTTCGGCAGTTAAGTCTCTGTATTTTTGACTTGCTGATGTTCCGGCAACAACCATTTTTGCCATTTCTTTTATAATATCAGAATAACTTCTTTTTGCTTTATCGGCAGGTGGTGGAATATCACCTAATGCTTTTACATGTAATTTTAATTCTCCATTTAATTTTTCATATCCTGCATCAGTTAATTTTGTCACATCCAAAAGACCTATCATTTCAGAACCAATTGAAACAAGACCTTCATTAGTTGCTTTTAAATTAAAATCTAATCCAGCTATTTTTGCAGAAGTTGCAGCGTAAGCCTCTCCAAGTTTATCAATATTTTCATCTTTTCCAAAAGTTACTTCTTTGGATTCAAGCAAATCAATATATGCCTGTTTTAATGTTAAGATTTTTCCTTTTACTGATTCAAAATCCAAGCCCTCTTTTTCAGCTTTTTCAATAAATTCGCCACCATATAAATCTACAAAAACTCCCTCAATTTCCGCAACTGTTTTAGCATCTTTAAAACCATCAACTAATCTTTTTGCAAATCCCTGTGCTAATGCTTTTGCGTTACCTGTCAACTGACCAGCCGACAATGCTTCTGCAAAAAAGTTTTCAATAGCATCTGCGGTTCCTGTCATTTCATCAACAAAAGCATCCTGAAAAACTTCACCTGCTCTTTTCGCCCTTAACTCAATTTCCTTTTTCTGTAAGGCTAACATTTGTTTGTCTAATTTTCCAAGTGCAGTAGTGACACCATTTAATTTCCCTTTACTGTCCTCTAAAATCCCGTTCATTTTTCCCATAATAGTTTGAAAAGAATCAGTCACTTTTATTGTTTCGGGATATTCTTCACGCAATGCAACAATGTTGTCTTTTACAAATTGTTCTTTTTCGGCTGTTGTATTTAAATCTTTTGCTTCCTCTTTTAAACTTGCAATCCATGCAGTATTGTTTTCTATTAATTTTTTCTTTTCAGTTAATTGTGTCTTTTGGATATTAATACTTTCCATTGCAGCACTATTGCTTTGTATTAACTCATCAGTTGTATCAATGTAAGATGCTACTAATAAACCACCAGCAAGAACTAATGCAGCAATAGCAGCCGTTACAGCAGCTACAGGTGCAAGAAATGCCAACAAAGCACCACCTGCAATGGCTAATACAGTTCCGATAGTTTTTGCATTAGCAATTACAAACTGAAAAGCCGGAATTAATGTTTGTCCAATTGTTATTCCAACATCCTCAATCGTTGCCATAACCGAACTCATTTGCTCCGCAAAAGTACTCATTACGATTGCAGCCTGATCTACAGCAACTGTAGTGCCTGTCATTTTCCTTGTAAAGTCGGCAGTCATTTTAGTATTATTTAATAAAGCTAATCCAGTTGATAAATTTGCCTTACCAAATATTTGAATTGCAGCAGCATTCTTTGCAGCATCAGAAGGTAATGTTTCCATACCTTTTTTCAATTCCATCATGGCTGCATTTAAACCTTTTTTCGTTAAGGTATTCGATACATCTTTAAAGTTCAAACCCATCTTTTTGAAAATAGCTGTAACCGGGCCGGATTCTTTTTGCATAGAAACTAAAACATTACGAACCCCAACTCCAGCCTCAGCACCAAACAAACCGGCTGCTTTACTTAATGTTTGAATTATCGCTCCTGATTCTTCAATTGAAATATTTGATGCCTTTGCAGCAGCTCCAAATTTTAACATAGCTTCACCAGATTGTGGTATTTCACTGGCTCCCTCTTTAGCACCCGCAGCTAAAACATTCATAACACGTGCCATTTCTTCGGCTGCAAATGCTTGGTCATCTAAAGGAATTGAGAATTGTAACATTGTATTTGCAAGCGTGCTCATGGCAGTTTGTGCATCTATACCACCCGCTTTTGCAAGTGTATTAATACTTACAGTCATAGCTTCTAAAGCCACAGGATTCTCAGCAATTGCGGGGCCGAGTTTAGATAATATTCCTTTGAAAGTATTTAACTGATCAGTTGCATCGGTACCAAAAGTTATTGCTAATTTTCTGGCAGAATCTCCAAATTTATTTAATGTTTCATCGGTTACGCCGGTAATGGCTTTCACGTCTGCTAAAGTAACTTCAAAATCTTTTGCTAAAGTTATAGCACTTGAAAATCCTTGAGTAATTTTTGAGATACCACTTGTAATTAAAGAAGCTGCACCAAAACCAGCCAAGGCGGCTTTAAAAGTATCTCCTAATCCGGCGGTTTGGTTTTTAAAAGCATTCTTAAAACCTGCGCCAAACTTCTTACCTGCTGCAATTCCTGCTGATGGTGGTATTGTTGGAGGTTTTAACGCTACTGATTTAAAACCTTTTTGGAAATTAGTAGCTGCTGCTTTTCCTGCACCTTGGATTTTAACTAATCCTTTTTGAAAAGCAGTTGCATTAATTCCAATCGGTATTATTAAACCAGCCATCTATTTATTTTCTCTCTCTTGTCTTTCAGATTCTTCTTTTAATTTTGCATCTACGTAGCCTAAAACTACATAGTATGGCAAATCTTTTGCTTGTTCGTGATATATTCCCTGGCCGCCTGTAAATAAATGCAATAACCAAAAATCCATATCAGGCGGTTCATCATAAATATCAATTACGGTTCCGTCACTTCTGCATTGCTCTCTGTATTCACTTTCGGCTCTGTCGTCGTCGGCTCGCTGCTCTGAGGTTCGGTAGTCTTTTTCATATAAGTAAGGATACCTTCCTGAAAAAATGGAGAGATGTAAGTAAAAAAATCGGATACCACTCCTTCACACTGCTTAAATATTTTTACTTTTAATTCTTTGAATGCCTCAACTCTTTTTTTATAAGATGTTAATTTAAACTCATCTTTGTCTGATTCATCAAAATAAATTAAAGCTAATATTTCATTTTCAATATTCAATTTTAAAGCTGCAACTGCTATCTTTATACCTTCATCAACAGTTGGATTTGTCAAGTCTTTTATATCGCTACTTTGCATGATATTTAAAACTTTTGAATATATTGATTTTCCTATTGCTAATTGTCTCATTGTAAATTCGTTTATATCCGACCTTACATATTTCAATCCATCAACTAAAAATTCCGGTAATGATTTTTTTACTTTTTCTTTACTCATTTTTTTACCTCAAATATTTTTAAATAAATTATTAATTATGGAGCCTGTTCATGATATTGATGGAACTGATGGTCTGTTGATGCCGTTCCAAACACTAAACTTCCTGTAGGAGTTACTAAAAAATCAGTATCTGTAAATGTTGAAACATCGACAGTTAAATCTCCGGTTACATTTTGTGGTCTCAAAGTCATTACAACTTCACTGCCCGGCAAAGTATCTTCCATTACTGAAATTACTTTACAAATAGGCAAGCATAAATATTGTGCTTTCCCATTAATTAATCTTACAGATTGTTCTTTGAATATTTGCAAATACTTATCCCTGTATGTAAATATTGCCATGTCTTTAGTAGCTGCATCTTCCTGCAAAAATGTCATCTCAAAATCGTTTGTTGTTGCTCCGTTATCAACTGTGATAATTCCGCCTTCATCTTCCAAATCTTCAACTGCTGTGTCAGATTTAAAACCTGATGCTTTGATTCTCGGCAAGGTAAACACTGCCTCTTGATAAGCACCATCTACATCAACTTCGGCTGCCATGCCATATGGTGAACCTGCTTTTTTACTGGCTGCTGCTATTCTCATATCTGCCATTTTAAACTCCTAAATATAATTAAACATATGTCTTGTCATAATCTATTTTACCATTGATTATAATTTTCTGAGCTACTTCATTATTTAAAATAGCTACTCTACGATTTTTATTTATTTCGATTTTAGTAATATCTATTTCATATAAATCTTCTGATTGATCTTCAATTACTTGTGTGTATGTTTTAGGCATTTTAATAACCTTGTTAGATAATAAATATTCAATCCGTTCTATCCACAAATCACCTGCATCTAATAATAATACATTTGAATTAGTTGCTGTTTTAACTTGAAAACCAAACACCAAAATTATATCACAAGTGGCTGAAACCAATCCCGTGAGTTCACCTTCCAAATCAGATTCATAATCTGCCTTTTCGTTTTCAACTTGAATATAACAATAAGGAAATTTATTATCATCAATAGAATATAATATTTTAATTGCAGAATCATAGTTAACTAATCCTGTTAATGCCGTTGCAATCAATTCTCTAAAGAAACTATTTCGTGTTGTTGTTGCCATTTTATACAGTTCCAAATTCTCTATTCATTAAAACAATTATTCTATTTCTAAGTTCTTGAATCATTTCCGCTGCTCCGGTTTGTTCAAAACGTTCAATACCCGGCGTAAAATAAGGACGTTCCGGCATGTTAATTTCAATACCTCTGCCAAATCCATTTGAGATTGTTCCGCCAAAATTATGAATTGCAGCATAAGGAACTTCTGATCCAAAAACACCATGAAGATTATATCCCGTTAATTCTAATTTTGATACCCTGTTATCATCTTCATCAGGGTCAATACCAAATGACCGACCCAATCGACCAGAAACATTTCTTAATTTATCCGATGTACTTGGATATGTTGCGTTTCTATTATCTTCCATTTCTAACTCTACAAAACCCTGAAGCAATACAGGAAATTCGTCTTTACCTTCGTTTAACAAAGCTCTTAACTGTGCTAAGATTCTGGTTATTTCAGGCTGTAGTGTTGACTGTGCCATTATACAACTGGTCTCCTGTATTTTGATAATCTTGATTGCCAGTTTTTAAACATATCTTTATATACTGTATTAACTGATATACCCTGTTGTGAATCTACAATAGAACTAACTCCTAACAAACCACCTTTAGTACCGCCCTTAACATCCGATTGTTTGAAATACATTACCACCATTTCAATCGCAACCTGTTGAATATCATCAGGGATCAAAGCATAACCGGAAACATAAGTCAATTCATAATTAGCAATTCCCCGACTAAAACCAGATGAATAATATAACCATGGAACTTCTGATATAACAAATGAATTATATAATGATGCTGCAATTGTATCGATGTTAGAATCATCCCATGTATATAATAAATCACTTCTGAATTTTAAAGAAATTATTGAAATAACCGGATATTTAGGGATCATAATTGTAGTTGTAGCATTTCCATCTAACACATCGGTTCGTGTTTCTGATTCAATCTCCTGATTGCATATATGTATAATATCATCATCAACACGTGCAATCAAAGCATCTATAAAAGTATCCCAAGTAATGGTTCCTGATTCAATATTTAAATATATTTTTACTTGTGCTTTAGTTATTAGAGCCATCTTTTATATGCCCCTCTCCTTCTAAAATTTTTAATGAACCTAACAATCTATTATATAAATATGGATTGTAAATATATCCTGCACTATTTTTATGAGTACCAAAAGCAATGTCTTTTGCCATGCCTTGAATGTTCCTAAATTGCTTGTAAGAACGTTCACCAATATCTGTATAACCAACGTGCTTTATTAAAATATTAGATAATGCAGTGTCATACTTATTTTTCAATATTGATGGCGAAATTTGTTCATGAACTCTATAATCAAAATGTAGTTTGGAAATATTTCTTATTAATCTTAAAATCCGAACCGAACTATTATAGCCATCTTGATTATCTTCCGGCTTATCTTCATTAGGAAAATACATTGAATGAACCGAACATTTAACACCGGCTACATTTTTATCTAAAGTTTTTAATGATTCAATTTCTTCTTTTTGCATACTTAATCTTTCATCAGCATTCAAATATAATAACCATTCTTTTGATGCTAATGCTTTAATGATATTAGATACAATCGAGAAACTAAATGTGTTTACTTTTTCGTCAAGATAATATTCCCATTCAAACCATTTTTGTATTGTTCCATTTTCTAATGTTTTGGTTTCAATTAATTTTATGTTCGGTAATTTATCAACAGGTGTTTTGATTAATGGCTGTACTTTGCCATTTAACGTTGCATAAACATCGTGTACTGAATCTTCTAATGCACTTCCATATAAATCCATTAATTCAAATAAAAGTGTTGTAGGGTTTTTTGTTGGAACTGTTTTTAACAATATATGTTCCGAACCAGCCGGCACGGTTTCTATATTACCTTCAAGATAATGTTCATGTTCTTCACAATAAAAAGTTAAAACACTTAAATTATTTTGAGGTTTTTTATTTCCTGCCATTTCTTCAAGAAGTTCTTTACCTAAGTTCGTTATTTTTTTTTTATCGTTCATTTATAAAGTTCCTGTTTGATTTAAAATTGCATATACGGTTAATAATCCTAATACAATTCCTGATATTTTAAAAATTAATTTTATACTCTTTTTTTCTAGTGCCTGTATTCCATTTGTTAAATCATCAATTTTTTTTATATGGTTACCTTGATTAGTCACTAAATCTTGCACTATACTTGCCATATCATCTAATTTTGTAAACATTCTTAAATGCTCTGCAATATTTTGAGCTTCAATTTTATCATGGTAAACCTCGTGTTTATTATGCCACCCATTATTGGAATCAATTGAAGTTTCAATTTTTTCAGTTAAGTTTTCAATCTTAGTTCCAAGTACCGCTATTTCTGTTTCAACAGTTGACATTTGTGTTACCTTTTTATTTGCCTAATAAAACATAAACAGTGCCTGCACTTATTGAACCGGCTGCATAATCTATTCCTACATATCCATTATTAACAGCATCAATATTCACATTAATAATAGAAATCAAATCTGCTGCGGCTACTGTTATTGATGCCTGAGAACCAGTATCATCAAGTAATGTATTCCATAAAATAACAGATGTATTTACATCTATACCCTGTTGATCTTGCCATAATCTCACAGTACCAGTATCATCAATTCCGGTTGCAACAATAGTGATATTAAATCCCGGTAGACTTTTATCTACCGGGAATGTCATTGTAAAATCTTCAGTTGCATCTATAGAATAAATTGTAACGCCATCAACTTCGCTTTCTGTTGGTGTTAATGCTGATTCTAAAGGCTGCAAGCATTCATAATCTTTTCCTGCTTTCATTTTGTTTCCTTATTATGTTGGTAGAGTTCTTGATCCACCCTTAATTGCTGTTGCTGTAAATGCTGCCGTATCTGTTGAGCCTGCCGACAGTGTAGGCGTAACATTATAACGTACATAACGGGCTTTGCCTTCTGTATTTATAGAAGTATTCGTAATTCCTATTTCTGTTGAACCGCCTGATTCTCCGGTCAATACAGTAGTAATGGCCAGTGCTGCCGTTGCTGTCGCCCATGTTGAATCGTCTGTCGATGTTTGCTCGTTAATGGTAATCTTCAACGTCTCATCAACTGCTAACGTTGCTACACACGCAACTGAAATAACAAGGCTATTGAAATTCTGCATGTCGATTGATTCACCTTGTACCTCAAGACCATCAAGACCGGCTCCGGCAACAATCAATGCTTCTGCATTAGCTATATCAGGATCGATATATCCGCCGATATTATCAAATTTGCAAATCATTTTATTTCTCCTTTATAATTTTAAAATTAAATTTCTTTTTAATTAAGCACCATAAGTAACATTGTATAATTCACATGCTGCATTCTGTTGTTTCAATACAAGGTCTACCATTTCAGTCATTTTAAATACTGATGTATCTTCTACTTGACCACTCCGAACATCCGCACCATCATACCAATCGCCATTTTCAGTAAATTTTAATTCTGGCTTACCGGCTTCTCCAATACTTAAATAAAAAGCATCATAAAAGAATATATCAGAACCGCTGCCTGTGGTAGGAATATTAGTAGTCATGAATACAGGATAGCCAATTAATGTATTAGTTTCTCTAAGTTCACGAGCATAATACATTAAATTAGAAGTTGAATCCACTTGCCTTCTTATTGCATAATATTCTCTTGGGTGCATTAACCAAACAGGTTTATTAAATGTCACATTGTTATTTGAAAGTATGGCAGGCAATTTCTCCAAATCGGTTCCTATCTGTTCAGCCGTTGCTGAACCTGTAGCAGCTATTTTATTTGCGGTTAACATTTGTGTCTCAAGTCCTGTAGGTTGATAAGCTGTGCCAGTACCATATAAGAATCCTGTATCTTCTGTATTACTTGTTCCTGTAATCATTAAATCCTGAATTTCACGGGCTGTATTATATTTTGAAAATTTGAGTTCTTCATTTGTAATAGGAACATCAACAGCTAACTTGTGAGCTTTCATTGTTAACGCTTCTGTTGTTGGTTGAGCTGAAGTTCTTTTCTGGCCTTCACCTACCCAATAGCCTTTAATACCAGAAGCCCAACGGGGCATAGTTAAATTGCCATTAGGCATATCTCTTGAGCCAACTCCTGATTTTCTAAAAGCTGCTTTTGCTTCCAACAATGGAATAATATCATCATCCCATATTTCAGGAACTAAAATACCACCGGCTGCAATCGTTCCAGTGTTCATTACTTTTGTTATGTCACCAAAGGAATTTTTCTCGATTCCCATTTTATCAAATTGCTCATAAATTGTTGTTTGCTCGAATTTAGCCTTAGCCATTCCGATGGCTAAAATACCTAATCTGTGTTTAATCGGTTTTACGGATATTCGTATAGCATCCATAATTCCATCAGGTGTTTTATCTTTTTCAGCTAATTTGTTTGAAGTAATTAATTCACCAAACTTATTAAATACCTCAGTTAAATTTTCGGTCATTACCGTCATTGACTTAACTGCAATCTCATTTGCTTTAAGATCAACAGCCTCATTGATAGCCTCTTTTGTAGTCTCTACTACCTTAGCCTCTTTTGTTTCAATAGGGATTTTATTTCCATCTGCATCAAGAATAAAATTCCCATCTTTGTCTACCTTAAACATTTTAATTCTCCTATTTTTTTTAAAATTATTATTTACAAATTTATTAATTCGCTTACTGTTAAAATCTTCTTAGTGATTAGTTTTTCATCTTTAATGGTTTTATCAGGCTCGTTAGGCTCTGGCTTACTGGCACTGTCTAAAATGCCTCGTGCGCTATCTGCTATGCTTTGTGCTGATTGTTCCATAGTTTCAAGTTTTGATATGTTGGCCTTGCTTAGTACGGCTCCTGCTTTTTCTTCAAAGTTTATTGTAATGCCTTTTTTAAGTAAAATATTTAAGAGTGAATCTATCTCTTTGTTCTCATTTATGATACCTTTGGATACACTCTCTAATTCACTTTTTCCAATCTCTGGATTAATCACTTTCGCATTCATAAAGAAAAATTGAGTTCGTGGATCAAATGAATATTTTTTAAACCACAAATAATCATCCCGTGTAAACTTACCATCACTCACCCCCTTTTGAATCAAAGAATCATAGTTGCTTCCAATGTTTACTATCGAAACTTCATTAAGCATCGACTTATCCCAAATACGGATTTTATCTCTCCAATAAATTTTATCCATTATTTCTTTCAAGTCAACATCAGGCTCTTCATACGAAATTTGCAAAGGAGAAAAACCAATTGATGCCATTTTGATCTCTCTGGCATTAACAAACTTTTCAACTTTTAAAGCATTTTCATCTTCCTGAAAAAACTCAGGATTCATCAGCAAATAATTGATTCCGTTTTCTGATGTTTTTCGAGTGTCAGTCCAATGCCCAATAGGAAATCCTTCATTCGATTTGTGCAAAAAAAACATAGACGGATTTTTCTTGAACTCATCAGTGTTTATGCCTTTGACTTTCACAATTTCAAAGTCCCTATCGAGCCGGTCAGAGCTAACCACGAAAGTATTTTTTGTGTTTTTAGAGTTTGCTTTTTCTTGAAGTTGACCAAGTTTATATTCTTTTTCCATTTCTGTTTTTCCCTCTTAATTTTCTTTTTGCTAAAACAAATAACAACAAAAAATTTTAAATAAAAAAATAAATTTTTAAAATGAATCTTCTGAGAGGTAGTGTGGGTGTTTTTTTTAGTGTTGTTTTTTGCTGTGTGTTTTTTTGTTTTTAAGTTTCTCTCTCTTATATCTTAATAGTTATATTTAATTTGATAATATATTATTCTTTACTTTGTTCTTCTTTAATTCTCTTTTCTTTTCTTTTCTCTTCTTTAATTCCCGGCGGCTCGCTAACGTAAAAGTTATTTACGTTAACATAAAAATGCTTTATGGTATCGAGATTTAATTTACGCTAACGTAATTAAGACTTTCGCTAACGTAATCGACTATCTCGTAAAATGATGTATTTTTTAAATAATTGTATGGATTTTTTCTTTGATGTCTTGAAATTCTGTAATCAAATCACTATAAAATTACCTCAAATTTCTGTAACCATACCCCGCTTTTTTACTATGAAAATAAACTTAAATTTTTTTTTTAGATATTTTAAATTTATATTTGTTTCGTATAGTATAAATATATAAATTTAAAATTATGGCATCACAAGGTAATAAACAAGCAAAGGATAACATCAGGATTTTAGATGATTCTATTATCTCAGATGACCAGTTAAAATTTATAAAGTTACTTGACAAGAACAATGGATTAATTTATTTAAGCTGTAAACAACACGGAATTAGTCATACAACATATTACAATTGGCATAAGAGAAATGAATTATTTGCTAAAGAATGCAATGATATAAATGAGAAATTTGTTGATATAGTTGAGGGTGTTTTATTTAAGCATATTAAAGGAAGTAATGAGGCAGTAAGTTCATCATGTGCTAAATACTATTTAAGTACTAAAGGACATTCGAGAGGGTATAAAGAGAGAATTGAACATCAAATAATAGATTGGGATAAATTAACAATTGACCAGATAAAATATATTAAAGTACATGGATGCTTACCAGAAACATTTAAATAGATGCAAAGCGACGGCTGTATTAATGGAAATGAAATATGAACAAAGGACTATTCCAGAATCTAAAAATGTTATATTAGCACGTCAAAAGATATTACCATTTACGTTATATCGTAAACATGATTATGAAGTTAATTGGCATCATGAAGTTACTTCTAATTTATTAGATAAATTCGTAAATTACGAGATTAAATTTTTGTGTATTTCTGAGCCACCACAGCATGGAAAAACTGAATTAGCAGTAAGAAGTTTAGTGCCATTTTTATTAGGTCATAATCCTGATGAAAAAGTGATTGTTTTTACACATTCTGATGAAAAGATAAGAGATGAAGGTAGACAAATTCAAAGAATTATGGTATCTGATGAATATCAGACATTATTTCCATTAGTGAAATTAAATATTCGGAACGTTGTTTCTGATGGTTTTGGAAATTGGATAAGAACATCTAATAATTTTGAAATTGTTGGTTATGGCGGTTATTTTTTAGGTAAATCATTGCGTGCCGGTTCGGCAGGAAAAACCGGAACTACAATTATAATCGATGATCCTTTTAGGAATTTAGAGGATGCTCATAGTGTTGTAATAAGGAAAAAAATAATAGATGCTTTTATTGCTGATGTTATAACTCGTAGGTCAATAATTAATGCTGACAAATTTAGAGTTTTGATAATACAAACCCGATGGCATGAGCAGGATTTAATTGGTTACGTTTTAGATAAATATACGAAATATTATAATTTACGATTGCCTGCGATTTGCGATGAAGATAAAAACGAATATGATCCCCGGGAAATTGGTGAAGCCTTATGGTCTAATAAAGTTCCTATTGAAGAACTAAATGAAATTAAGAATATAAATCCATTTCTTTTTTCTGCTTTATATCAACAAAATCCATCTACACCAGGAGGTCAATTATTTAAGCGAAAAGACTTTAAATATTTTGATGAAAACGGAACATTAAATTTATACAATACGTCAGGAGAAATTGAAAAACATCTCGATATGGATAGTATAAAATTCTGTTTTTCAATTGTTGATTTAGCTGTTAGTTTAAAAGAAACTGCCGACTATACAGTGATTTTGACTTGTTATGTTACAAACGATAATGATTTATTGATATATGATGTAATCCGAGAAAGAATGTCAGGAGTTGACCATTTAGATCGCTTAAAACAAGTTCAATTTACATATAATCCTGATGTAATTGGAATTGAAAGAACACAATTTCAATTATCTTTAGTTCAACAAGCTGCACATGCAGGTTTACCGGTCAAAGAATTAACTCCAAAAGGTGACAAGGTTGCACGTGCAATTCCGGCATCTGCAAAATTTGAATCAGGCAAAATATATTTAAGAATGGGTATGCCGTGGTTGTATGATTTGGAAATAGAACTAACACAATTCCCGAACGGTAAACATGATGACCAAGTAGATTGTATAAGTTATGCAGTTGAATATTTATTAGAATTACTGAATTTATCTCACTTTAATGTAAGAGCCTTTTAAAAAATTATTAAGGATAGAAAAATGAGTTTAATATCATGGGTTTTGAATCGAAAAGCAATAAAAAAAGCAATTTCCGAGCAAACACAGGAATTATTTAGGTCTCTAAGTACACAAACAAATATAGCACCTAAAAGCATTGTTCCGTTCAATGTTGCATTTGCTAATCTTTGTTTTGCGGTGATGTATGAAAGAGCTAAACCTTTTGCAATAGCTAAAAATCAAGTAATGACCGTAACCGGAAAAGATGAAATACTAGAGCCGATAAATAAAAATCATTGGTTATATATGTTATTTAATAATAGGCCAAATCCATATATTAATTGGTATGAGCTAAAAATATTAGTTTCTCTTTGGTTAGATTTTTATGGAAATGCTTATTTGTGGAATGATATTCAACGTGGAAAACCTAATCAAGTTTGGATATTACCATCGTCATTTATACAGCCGAAAATAGGTACTGATAGATTAATAAGTCATTATGAATTAAAGCAAGGTTCGTTTACTAAAATTTATCCTATTGAAGAAATAATTCATTTTAAAACACAACGGCCAAACCCTTTTAATTTTGTAGAGAATTTTGTAATCGGGCAGCCTTTATTATTACAAGCTGCTGCGGTTTCAGTTGGAGCAGATAAAGAACTAGTTGAATATTTACACTCGTTTTTTGAGCGTGATACAATTCCGCCGTTAGTTATGACAACTGATAAAACTTTAACAACTTCCGAATGGGAGACGAAAAAACAAACTTGGAATGTAGCTTTTAAAGATTATAAATTAACCGGTTTAATTGAAGATGGTGCGAAAATTCAAGCATTACCGGGGAGTGTTGGGAATGCTTCTTTTTCAAGTTTAAAAGTAATTGATGATAGTATGATTTTAAGGATTTGCTCTGATTTTGGCGTACCCCCGGCATGGGTACAAACTAAATTCGCAAACAAAGCAACCGCCGAAGTAGTGGCTAATAAATTTTTTGATTTTACACTTGAACCATTAATTTTAAATTATGAGGAAACATTAGCAAATTATTATAGTCAATATGATGATAAAATTGACTTTTTCCATAAACCATTTAAATATATTGATCCCGATAGAGAATTTGCTAATGCAATTGAATTATATAAAGCTGGTGTAATCACACGAAATGAATTAAGAACATCTCAAGGCTTAGAATCAATCGAGGGCGGAGATATTTACTTATTCGATGGAAACTATAAAACGTTAGATCAAATACTCACTACGGACGTTTCTGAGCCACCGAGCACAAAACCCAAACAACTTAAAGATGAAGTGTTGAAAGTATATGGCTTTTTATCTCACGAATGGAAAGATATACCGGAATCAGTAAAAGTTGCTCACTGGAAAAAGTACGATGCAATGAACTCTAAAGAAGCTGACGAAATTGAAAAAGATGTTATAATTGCTTTTGAGAAAATGCACCGGGATTTAAAGAAAAAATTAAAAGCATTTTATAATAAAGATTTTGCAGGTACTTTAATAAAGAGTAATCTATTAGAAAATTTAAATATGGGAGTTTCTGTTGATGACTGGGAATTGATAATGATTGATGAAACCGAAGTTAATATTAAAAAATTAATCAAAAAAGTATTAAATGAATCGTTAAAAGATGTTGGTTCTAATTTAACGGAATCAGACTTTGCAAAAGAAATTCGTAAAATGACAAAAGATTCAACAGATAGAATAAAATTAAGTGCAAACACAGCAGCGGAAGATTTAGGAAAAACAATTAAACAAGTGATTGACGATAACCCGTTAGCAAGTTCAAAGGAATTACTTGATGAAATTTCTAAAAGAATTGATTATAAATTTAATGACGTTTACACGGAATCAAGAGCTAAGATGATAGCAAGAACTACAGCGACTTATTCTAATGGTTCTGCTCAGTCATCAGCATGGTCAAAAGTTGGATTAAAAATGAGTTGGTTATCCAGACGTGATAAAAAAGTAAGAAAAGATCATGACAAAGCCGATGGTCAATTAAAAAGAAATATTGGAGCAAATAAAGGTAAATATCATGTTGATGGTGAATGGTTAACACATCCAGGAGCCGGTACGATAGCAGCCAATAATGTAAATTGCAGATGTCAACAATTCCCAAGAAAATAAAAAGGAGAAAATATGAAAACATTACTAACAATCTTACTGACGGTATTTATAATTGCTTGCACTGATGGAATTATAGATAGTCCCGGAGTTAAAAAAGACACTATCGAAAATCTTGAAGGATTTACAATTTTATCAGTTAAAGTTGCTGGATATAGTTCATGGCCAACATTAACATTTTGGCTTTATGATTTGACTGATTCAACAGAAATTGAAAACGAAATATCACAATGGGATTTTAATCATTTTAAATTAGACAATAACAATAATTACAAATTATGTTATGGTATTCACATTAGTAAAAGGTTTTGCCGTTATTTGCCGCATACTTATAAAACAACTAATGGTAAAATAATAAAACATAAATTAGATGGTGATACAATTAGATACTATCTTGATTATGAAGTTAGATAATTAGAAAATAAAAAAGATATAAAATGAACAAAACAAAGATCGGCAATACTGTAGTTAAATCAAGTTCAAAAAACAAACCGCCTGAAAAAACTTATTTAGATGAACTAAAAGAAAAACGGGATAAACTTGAAATAACTTACAATGAAGAAGAAAAAAAAGGTAATGCCTGTATTCATAAAGAACGTCTTAAAAATATAGATAATGAAATTAAGTCTTTAGAAATACCAACCGTTAAAAAGATTTTTGATTCCTCTTTAAATAAAAACCATGATAATATCATTTATAGCATTTCAATTGTTTGCTTTAATAATCTACATTTAACTAAAAAATGTATAGATTCTATTTTGAAATATTCTGACAATTTTGAGTTAATTATTTGGAATAATGGGAGCACTGATGGCACATATCAATATTTAGAATCTTTAAAAAAAGTATGTAATATAAAAATTTATCATTGCGAAAATAATATTGGATTTATAAAACCACAAAATGAAAATGTAAAATTAGTTAGCGGTAAATATATTGTTCTTTTGAATAACGATATGGAAGTATGCAAGGGGTGGCTCGAAATACTAAGTAAGCCGTTTATAAATCCAAGAATGGGAATTGTTGGTTCTAAAAACACATGCACTTCAATAAGTGAAGTAGATTATTCCGGCATTATTGGAAAAACACTTGAATATATTGAGGCTTCTTGTTTGATGGTTCCAAAAAGTTTGATAGAAAAATACGGATTATTTGATGAAGAAAATTTTAAGTTTGCATATTGCGAGGATGCTGATTTTTCATTGAAAATAAGGGAGCAAGGATGGCAAATAGAAACCGTTCAGCTAAACATAATACATCATAGGGCTAAAACAGTAGAAATAGTTAAAACCGATATTAAAGGTTATATAATAAAAAACAAGCATTCTTTTTATAAGAAATGGGAGCTATATCTAAAAAACAGGAGCTTTAATTATAAAATATTAGTTGAGCGCAAAGGAGCAATTGGGGACGTAATTATGACAACTCCTATAGTTCATGCAATTAAAAAGAAATTGCCATTATCTGATATTTATATTAAAACAGTTTGCTCTCAAGTTTACAAAAACAATCCTGATATTAAAGGTATTAATATTAATAATATAAAATATGATGTAGTTTATAATTTAAATATGGTTTATGAAAAACATCCACTATTGAATGCAGTAAATACTTTTTCTCAATATAGTATTGATATTGATGATTATAATTATAAATTATATACAGAAGAAGATATTGATGATGTTATATTAAAAGATTATAAAAACAATAAAATAGCTGTTTTTCATGTTCATCATTCTCCAAATTGGAATGGAAGGAATTTTAGTATTGAAAAATATAAAGCCGGAGCAAAACATTTAAAAAACTTAGGTTATAAAATTGTTGAAGTTGGAACAAATTATCTAAAATCTAATTTTAATTATATAAATATTTCATTTAGCAAAGTCTGTTCAATAATAAAACATTCACATATATTTGTCGGTCAAGATTCTGCTTTGTTTCACATTGCACAGGCTTTTAAAATACCTCACATTATTCCTTTCGGAATGATTTTACCTTATACAAGAACAATAGACAATAATTATACATTTCCATTGGTGGCTCAGAATGTTAATTGTTTGGGCTGTCATGCTTGGTATGGTGAAATTAAGACAGCCCCGAATAAATGTTTAAGAAAAGAAGTTTATTGTATGAAAAATATAAGTCAAGAAGATTTAATAAATATGATTGATTATGTTATTTTAATAAAAAATTTATAGGGAATAATTATGACATTAGGAGGAAGCGTATTCATTAGAAATGCAATTCAATATGATTATTGTATTAAAGAAGCAATTCAAAGCATATTGTTTTGTGATGAAGTTGTTGTTTTAGATTGCCAATCCGATGACGGAACTACGGAAATGCTTAGTAAATTTTGTAGTCAACATCCTAATATAAAATATATTACAAATGGTAATTGGAATAGTGCAACTGATTATAAAAGATTGGCGAATTGTGCTAATGAAGCAAAAAGTTATTTAAAAACCGATTGGCATTTTATGATTCAGGCAGATGAAGTTTTGCATCAAGATAGTTATAATTTAATAAAAAATGCAATTGAATCAAATGAAAGTGATTTGTATTCTATAAATCGGATTAATTTGTGGGGGGATTCTCAACATTATATCGGTTCAAAAATACCTCCGAATAAACATCCATGTAACAGCTTTCCTGCGAGGTTAGGAAAATTGAATCTAAAGGTAATTGGAGATGCAGAGTCTTTAAAAGGAAATGAATGTATCGCAAAAAAAGATATTAAATTATTTCATTACGGTTTATTGAGGAATAATTTAGTTGATAAAATACTTGACATGCAAACATGGTTTTTTGGTAATCCTAATCTTGATCCACGCGTATTAAAGATGAAGCAAGATGATGGAATATGGAAAGCATATTCAATTCATCCGTTAGAAACATTAGATAAATTAACAATTGAACATCCAATATTTATGAAACAATGGTTAAAAGAAAGGAATTAACAATGAAAGAACAAATTAAAAACAGTACTGAATTTTATGGAGAAAGTTACTTTAAAGGAGACCCAAAATTAAAGATGAGTTTAAGCGAAAATGATTCTGGTTATAGATGGGATAATAATGGAGCATTTGCAGGAACGGCAATAGCAATAAAAAGGATATTAACTGAAAATAATCTACAAAATGTTATTGATGTAGGCTGTGGCAGAGGTTGGGTTGTTCACCATTTACGCAATTTAGGAATAAAAGCCGACGGTATGGAATACAGTAAATTTGCTGTAGAAAATTCTGTTTGTAATTCTAAGTATGGAGATTTAACTGAAATATTACCGTATGAAAACAACAGTTATGACCTCGTTAATTGTCAAGGTATATTATCACATCTTACTGAAAAATCAATTTTAAATGCTTTAACTGAATTGCATAGAATAACAAAATCTATTTTGATTACAAATATATTAATCAAAGAAGATAAGGAACGGCAATATTATCATTTAACGGTAAAAAATCCGGTTTTCTGGAAACCACTATTCAAAAAAGCTGGTTTTGTATTGGATAAAAAAACAACTGATAATGTAAAAAAAGAAAATAACTATTATGCTAAAGAACAATGGTTTTCAATATGGAGGAAAAAATAATGAATTGGAGAAACGGTACTATAATAGAAATTGGCAAAGGTGAACACGATAATTGCCAGTTAGAAAACAGCAAAGCAAATGTTATTCAAGTAGATTTGTTTAATGGAGAATTTTATGATAATCCCATATCATTTGAATTTCTTAGTACTATGGAAAATTTATGGTTTGCTACGGATAAAAGCATTGATGCAATTGCAAGTAGTCACGTTTTAGAACATAGCATGAATCCCGTTGGTGCTATCTTAGAATGGATTAGATGTGTTAAAGATGGAGGATATATTTATATTAACATTCCACATAAGGAACGGATGTTTGACAGTCATAGAAATCTAACGACAAAAAAAGAATTTTATGATAATTACTTTTTCAGCAAACACAATATTTTAAAAAAGGCTTTGTTAAATAAACCAAAATATAGTAGAAAAGAAGACTATGAAATCCATAAATGGTTTATAGATAACTGTAATCATTATTCAGTTTTTGACCAAAATAATTTTTTAGAATTATTAGAATTATGTAATGAAGTATCAATAAGGAAATTTGATATTGTTGAATTAAATGAGAATGCCGATGCTCCAAATAAACATAATAGCTTAGATGCTTTATTAAAAATCAGGGATGATAAACGGATCACTCATGTCCTTTATAATACTGAGCCTAATAATAGCCACACGAATTATCATAGTATAGAATTTCAAAACATAATAAAAGAAGTACAAGGTCATACTGTTGTAACATTTGAAAAATTATATATGTTTAATGAAATTGTAAAAAACTATAAAAATTTTCCGGCTGCTGAATTAGGAGTTTTTAAAGGTGGGACGGCTTATCTTATGGGAAAACATATAAAACAACAAATCTATTTATTTGACACTTTTGAAGGAATGCCGGAAACAAGTGAAGTTGACCAACACAAAAAGGGGGACTTTTCAAATACAAGTTATTCAGAAGTTTCTAACTATCTAAAAAAATATGATAATATTAATATTTTAAAAGGTGAGTTTAATAATAGAAAAGACGAAATACCGGATAGTTGTTCATTCGGATTTGTTCATTTAGATGCTGATATTTACACAAGTACTTTAGATTCTTTGAATTTCTTTTATAATAAAATGATTATTGGTGGCTCAATATTATTAGATGATTATGATTTTAAAAGCACAAAAGGATGTAGGGTGGCAGTTGATGAATTTTTACAAGACAAATCAGAACATTGTGTAAGTTTACCAACAGGGCAAGGATTAATAATAAAGAGGGATAAATGATAACAGTAATAACCTGCACGGGAAATCGAAAACAAGCATTTAATTTATCTCAATTATGGATGTCAAAGCAAACTATAAAACCTGACCAATGGATTGTAGTTGACGACGGTAACGAACTTCAAGAAATAACACAACCAATGACATATATTAAGCGTTTAAAGGGGGTAAAAGAACCAGAACACACTTTGCTATTAAATTTAAAAGAATCGCTTAAATACGTTCTTGGTGATAAAATAATTATATGGGAAGATGATGAATATTATAGTGAAAATTACATTGAAGTTATGAGTAATAAATTAGACAAATATGACTTAGTTGGAATTGGAGAAAATAAATATTATCATTTACCTTCACATAAATATTTCAGGCATATAAACCAAAACAATTCATCATTAGCTCAGACCGCTTTTAATAAAAGAGTAATTGATAATTTACAAAACCTATTTAACGGCAATCAATACATTGATATGAGACTTTGGAAATTACAGCGATTAAATAAGCATATATTCTTTGATAATGATAAAAGCCTCTATTGTGGCATCAAAGGTTTGCAAGGGCGAAAAGGCATAGGATGGGCGCATAATTCATGGAATCCGAGGCTATTAACCGATAAAAATCATACCCTTCTTAAACAATGGATTCCTAAAGATTATCAAATTTATCTTGATTTGTAACATTTATTATATATATAGCAAAAAACCTTAAAAAAACTTCAAATTAGAATCCTTTATAAATCAACTACTTACAAACACTTTGTAAAATACTTTGCATTTTTTGTATAAATAACTTGACAAACCGTATAAAATGTTGTATATTGCATTTGTAATTAATTGACAATAGAAAAAAGGGGCTGAAATGAAAAACTTATCTAACGTAGATTTCGACTTAAATGTAGAAAACATCAATATTGCAAACCGCTCATGGACAGGCTGGGGTACTTATTACGCTTCGGACGGTACTTATTATGAATTAGGCACGGGTGAACATTCTTTTGAAGAAGAAGTAACTTTAGAAGATGGGACAATTGAGGAATGCAGCTGTTCTGAATTGATATGTAGCTATTTAAATAACGAAGTTTAAGCTAAAACGGTTCACGGGGCGGTTCGATTTCGCCCTTAGTTTCTAAGTAAGTAATTGACATAAAAAAGGGACTGAAATGAAAATACAAGAAAAAATAGAACTAATAAAAGAAAACTTAGAAGAAAACAAATACACGCAAAAACGCAAAAATATCGCTGAAACAATGGTCTTATATTATAATGGTGAAAAGTGTTTAAAAAATGTATCCAGTTGGGACATTGTAGCAATAAATAATCTAATTAAATAATAGAAATTACAAATAATTATTTTACATAAAAAAAGGGGCTAAGATGAAATGCCAATCATTATTATATAAACATGAATACGAAAATGTTCCGTGCAAAAATAATGCTAAATACAAAGTAACTGGCAGGGCTCAGGGATATTATTGTGGTATTCATGTAAAAGAATTTCAAGCTTATGAAAAAGCAGGATTAACAATAAAAGTTGAATTACTTAATCAGGAAACAAAATATAAAAACATCCAGGCTATACATTACAATAGGAGTAGTCATGCGAACGAAAATATTTAGTGTATGGCTTGGAACTTAAAATTAGTTTTAGAAAAATATTTGGAGTTGAAATGATTATTAGAACAAAAATTAATTATCCTACTGGTCAATATAGTGCTTTTCATGATCCTATTATTGATTTAAAATATGGTAAATCAGAGATTGGACTACTGGATTATGAAAAGCCTCATAAAATTCATTTGCAAGTAATTAAAGAAGACATCAATGAAGATGGCAACTCCAATAGTGAATGGAAATGGATTACATTAAAAGCTAAATTTGGATCATTAGATGAAGCACGTAAATTTTTAAAGGAAAAAACAAAATCTATTTTAGATAAATATAATATTAGATTTTCAGAGAATTAAAGACAGCCAACAAAGTGAGTCGTTGAAAAATTAATTCTCAATTAAAACGAAAGAATAAAATGAAAAATAAAAAAATTTCAATAGAAGTAATATTTTTAGCGAATGAACTATTACCGGAAATTACAAAAATAGAGATATATGCAATTATTTTAAATATGGAAACATTAACTAATCAGACAGATCGACGGGTACATATTAAATTAATTAGTGACATTAAAGAAGATTAATCATTCACTAACAGAAAAGAGGTGAGTATCTTGCTCTAACAAAAATATATTTTATGCAGGGAGTGCCGAGTGCAAAAAACATCATTCTAAGTTTAATTAAGCACTCCCTTTGAAAAACAAGATTTTATTATAAATGAAAGGATTAAGAAAATGGTAGAAAATGAAATTATCACAGTAGAAGAAGGCAAATGTTTAACATGCCAACAAAAATTTTACAAATCAAATGCAGAATCAAGAGCGGAACAACATGCTGATGAAACGGATCATATTGTTGAAATTACACAAAAAAGAATAACTAAAACGATGTATGAAAAAATGGATTACAATTAATGGTTCGACAACCACAAAAGGGGTGTTAATGATGCGATAGGCAAGATATGAGAGCAGTTTATTAATAATATGAGTAACAATATGGAAAACAAAGAAAACAGCACACAAGGCAAAATAGGAGTTAGCTCAATTAGCATGGCCAAAGTACGAGAAATAATCAAAGATGAATTTAGATTAGATCGGTCAACAACATCCCTTCGTGGTTATTTGAACAATTGTAAAAAGAATATCCATTACAAACAAAAAGGCAAAAACAAGAAATTATCAGTTTTACCTGCCGGATTGGAATATATAAAACGAGTTATTCAGGCAGAAATAGATTTAAAAAAATTGAAATTAAATAGGAATTAAATAGGAATTTAACAAACAATAAGGATTAAGAAAATGGCAGAAAACGAGAATACAACAGCAATTGAAGTATTAAAAATACAAAACCCTGAAAAGTTTGAAACAATGAATAATATAGCTAATGTAATATTATTATCAGAAACAAAGAATCATTTTCACATGGCAGCTTTAAAAGCAAATGCAGTTGCAGAACTAAAAAAATTAATGCCTGTTGAATTTGTACAATCCATTAAAAACAACTTAGAAAACACTCAATTGGGTTTTATGACAGATCGAAAAGAAGGTTATCCTGTTGATGTTATTCAAAGAGTATTAATTGAAGGAGCCTTAAAGGGATGCTTCTGGCATGATAATGAAATTAATATATTAGCTAGCAATATGTATATTACTAAAAATGGAATGAAAGGTAAAATGCAAAGATCACGTCATTTCAAAGATGTAAAACTTGATATGGACATTCCTGAAATTGTTGGTAAAAAGGCAACTGTCCAATATAAAGCTACATGGAAATATAATGATATAAGCGATTCTATTGAAGGAAAAATACCAATTAAATTGCAGTTTGCAAAGAATGACCCAACTTTTTGTGTTACTTCTGATGATGCTATTTTCGGCAAAGCAAACAGAAAAATCAGAGCCAGAATATGGGAGCAAGCTACAGGAAATGCAATTCCAGAAGGTGAAATTGAGACAGAGGAAGGAACTTTTGAAATAGTTGAAAACGATAACGAAATAATCACAGGCACAATAGATGAAAATGTTGAAATTGAGAATGCTGTTGTTGAACCACCGACACAAAAAACGGTAAAAATTGATTGTGAATATGATGCCGAAACGAAAAGATATATAAAACGGGATACTAATGGTAATAAATTACATTCTGATAGTCCAGAATGTAATTTTGTACCTGTAGAAAATGATATAAAAAAGATTATTGACATTATAAACGATGGTAGATCAGAGTCAGAAACACCGGAACCAACAAAAACTACTAAAGAACCCGTAAACGAGCCACAGGGAGCAAATACCGAGGTTGTAGAACGTCCTCCCGATACAGAAGACGAAGCAAAAAGCCGGGAGGATGCTATAAAAGAAATGCAAGAACAAAAAACAGCTAATGCAAAATTACAACAGCAGAAAATTAAAGACAATATGAATAAACCAACGAAAAAAGAGAGTTTGTAAAATGAGTTTAGAAATCCCAAAAACAGACAAAGAATATTTTGCACATAAATTTATTTCTGCAAGTGATTTGAAGGGTATTTTCAGAAGTATTAAGCACTGGAAAAACAATAAAGCAAATCCCAAGAAAACAGAGCCTTTATATTTTGGCAGTGCTTTTCATTCTTATATTTTAGAGCCTGATAAATTTGAAAAATATGCAGTGACATTTGACGGTGCAAGTTTTAATTCAAAAAAAGCTATTGAGTTTTTAGAATATTGCGACAATGAAAACAAGATGCCTGTTTTAGAAAAATGGCAAACACAATTAAAAGATATGAAACAAGCAATAATTGAAAATGCTGAGTGCCGGGATATTCTAAATATTGATATGGATTTTAATTACCAATCTAAAAATATTGAAATTGAAAAACCTGTTATTTGGAGTTATCGTAGACCCGAATGGACTAAAGCAATCGGTTGTAAATCTAAATGGGATTTTGGTTGCAAAGATCGTAATTATATTGTTGACTTAAAAACATTACAGGATGCTTCCACAGAAGACGAATGTAAACGAGCTATTGAAAAGTTTCATTATGATTTGCAAGGTGTGTTTTATAGATATTCTTATAAATATTTATACAAAGTTTTACCGATATTTATATTTATATTTATTGAAAAAGAAGAGCCATACGGAATAAGAAATTATTATTTAAGTGATAATTATATTACAACTGGTCAATCGAAAATAAATACTGCATTCAACAGGTTAAAAGTATATTGGAACTCTTTTGACGATCCTAAATATTACGATGGTTACCCATTTAATCAACAGCAATTACAAGCGATTATGCCAAGCAACTATTATTCAAGTAAATTTTTATGAGGTTAAAATGAAAAAGGAACTAAAATTATTTATTTGGGAAAATGTTTTATGTGATTATACTTGTGGTATGGTGGTTATCTTAGCTTATGATTTAGAACATGCAAAATCTGTGTTTGAAGAAAAATATCCCGATAAAGAATATATTTTAGAAGATTTTTTTGGTAGTGAACATAAAACGATTATCGAACCAAATGCTTTTTATCTTTATGGTGGAGATTAAAATGAAAGAATTTCAGGAAATATTAGAATTAATGAATTTACAATTTGATAATTTGCAAAAAAGATTTAATTATGGATTTGACAAAATGCGTACTGAATATATTCAAAAAACAGCAAAATTATTAAAAATACCCGTGTGGTATATTGGCAATAAAAGAGTTGATGTGGGTGAATATGAGACTGCAAAAGGTATGTTTTTAAATAACCACCCACTACAATGTAGGTGTACACAATTTATTATGGAGGACTTATGTGTTTAACAAACCCAGAATTTCAGGAACTAATTGAATCAGATTCTAACATTGACAAGATCAAAGATATTAAATTCAAAGATATTTATGAAAAAATCAAGGCTCAAGTAACAGCCGACATAAAACAAAAATTGTTGTTGCAGTTGGAAATTCATGAATCTGAAATGAAAAGAAAATATAAAAATCCTGATCGTAGAGATGTAATGGAACACGAATGGAATTTTTTCCGCAAAATTATTAATGATTTATAGAATCTCTTTTGTTATTAAATACTTTATTATTTTTAATTATTATGGAGTGAATTGTGAAGGATTACAGAATTAACAACGATTATTTTATTTCAAATACAGATATATTTTTTATTGATATGTCATTAATAAAAGGTATGTGCAATCAATCAATAATCACTGGTATTTATAATCCAAGAAATGCAGGTATAATACAAATTGCAGTACCCACAAAAGCAATGGCTATTCAATTAAAAGCAGAATGGGAAGATTGGCGTATTGATAAAATGGCATTAGGAGAAATTTAAGAATAACATTCCCTTTGTTCTTTGAAAAATTATGTGAATTAAGAAATATTTTGAGGTTAAAATGACAGAATTAACAAATTTAATTATTAAAACATTACATGAAAATGCAGAACCAATATTAACAATTAATGATGTTTTAAAAACAGCCAAAGAATTAGGCATTACATTAGCAATACAGGCCACAGGGTGTTTTATGTTCTTTGATGTCGATGAAGAAACTGATATACTTGACTGGACTGAATTAGTTTATAATGGAAAAAGAGTTTATTGGGATTTTGAAGAACCAATTGAAGAACAAAACACAGATACTATTGAATGGTTAAATTTAATTATTAAGGTGCTATAATGACAACACAAGAAATCAAGGAACAATA
>SDBT01000929.1_pt1 | contig 49211 bp, 41 predicted proteins | sample 2277101 | NCBI WGS metagenome assembly SDBT01 (sample SAMN10404973, study PRJNA504765) | marine sediment metagenome | isolation source: marine sediment core GS10_PC15, 103 cmbsf | place: Arctic Ocean: Southern Knipovich Ridge | collected 2010
ATGAATTTTATCTCCCGGATTTATTCTTTCCGGAGAATAACCTACCCAAAAATCTACTTTATTCTTTAATCCTGATTCTTTTTCTAATATCGGTAAACAAATTTCTTCTGTCACACCAGGATATACAGTTGATTCATATACAACAATAGAATCCTTTATCATATTTCTTCCCACCAATTTAGTTGCATCCTTAATCATGCTTAAATCAGGATTATTGTGTATATCTATAGGGGTTGGCACTGCAATTATAAAAAAATTAACATCTTTAATAGCTTCTTCATCTGAGGATAAACGACAGTTTATTTTTTTCAATTCATCCTTGCTGATAATATCGATAAAATCATCACTATTATATAAGGAATCAATTTTATCTTTACTGATATCAAAACCAATTACATTAAAATAGTTGTTTAAGGCAACCAATAAGGGAATACCTACATATCCTAAGCCAATTACTGCTATCTTCTTCTTCTTGCTTTCTAAGTCTTGATATAAACCCATACTTTATTAAACCCTTATTTTACTCTTTTATAATAGATTAAAATTATCTTTATACCATTGAATAGTTTTTCTAAGTCCTGAATCAAAATCTGTTATTGCTTTAAATCCAAACACATCAAAAGCTTTTGATGTATCCAGACATCTTCTTGGCTGGCCGTCGGGTTTGGATTTATTCCAGAATATTTTACCATTAAATCCAATGATATCTTTTATTTTTTCAGCCAGATCTTTAATGGATATTTCAAAACCTGCTCCGATATTTACAGGATCTTTCATATTGTATTTCTCAGTTGCTAAAACAATACCCTCTGCACAATCATCAACATATAGAAATTCCCTGGTAGCTTTTCCGGTACCCCAGACTTCTACTTCACTGGAGTTATTTTTTTTTGCTTCAATAAATTTATTTATTAGCGCAGGTATGACATGAGAAGATTTAATCTCAAAATTATCACCGGGCCCATATAAATTGACCGGCAGTAAAAAGATTGAATTGAAGTCATACTGATCCCTGTAAGCCTGAGATTGTACAAGTAGCATCTTTTTTGCAAGTCCGTAGGGCGCATTAGTTTCTTCAGGATATCCGATCCATAGATCTTTCTCTTTAAAAGGGACTTTAGTAAATTTAGGATATGAACAGACTGTACCTATAGCAATGAACTTCTCAATATTGTTCAATCTTGCCTGCTCCATTAACTGGACTCCCATTATTAGATTATCATAGAAAAAACTACCAGCATTCTCTCTATTAGCTCCTATCCCACCAACAACTGCAGCTAGATGTATAACAATATCAGCTTTCGCATCTTTATACATTTTAATTACAGCTCTTAAATCCCTTAGATCGTAATCAGCTTTTCCTGGTATGAAAATATCGGAACAATTTCTATCTTTTAACCTATTAACAACAAACTTCCCGAGAAAACCCTCTCCCCCGGTAACAATTACTTTTTTATCTTTTAATTCAATCACTTTTTTAAACTCCACTTAATCAATAATTATTCTACCTGATTTATACTTAATGAGATTTCTTTTTAAATTTAATAGTCAAAAAGAAGTTTACCGTTAATGTAAATATTGTCCCAATTAATATGCTGAAAAATAATGATGCACCTATATTATAGATCAATAAATAATCCTTGTGGTTAAAGAATATATAAATTAATTCCATTATCAATATTAATATTGCTGAACTTATAAACCACCATTTACGTAATGGAATAATCTTAATTACTTCTTTTAGCGCTATAGTTGTTTGCCTCAAGATCCCTTTTCTATTTTTTACATTACAAAATTCCTAAAGCTAATGTTTAAATTGATATTCTAATTTATATATAAGGCTCCCAGAGGTATGGCCTTTCAAAGAATCCCTTTTCACACTTCAAATCATCTATTTTCTTTATAAATTTTGCCGGATTCCCAACATAAACCTCATCAGCTGGAACATCGCTGACTACAACTGAGCCTGCCCCTATTAAAGAATTTTTACCTATTACTATTCCAGGAAGAATTGTAGAGTTAGCACCTATTCTTGCCAGATCATCAATAACTACTCCCCCTCTGCACTTCTTATAATCAGGGCATCTCATGGGATGAGGATCATCGGTTAGGACAACATTGGGCCCTATAAAAACATCTTTTCCGATTTTTGCCATTTCAATAAAACAACCGGAATGAATCCTGGTTCCATTACCAATAATATTATCAAATTCTATTGTAGAACAGGTTCCTATGCTCACATTATTTCCTATTATATTATCCTCTCTAATGGATACATTCTGGCCGGTCGAAAAAGAATCACCTATACTGGTCCCCAGATAAATCGTAGTAAACGATCTTATAACAGCATTTTTACCAATTAGTAATTCTAATTTATCTCTATCTTTACCTAATGGTTTCTTCCCCAGGACAACAAAAGGACTGATGTCGTGATTTTTTCCAATAAAAACATTCTTTTGGATAATGATTTCATTTTTGAGATCTTCAGTCATCTAAGGAGATAACCTCCCCACCTTTTTCAGACGATCTCTCAGCTGCTTCAATAGCTTTTACAACTCTTAATCCGCAAAGTCCATCCGTTTTTGGTTTGAACCCTTTTTTAATACTATCTACAAAATGTTTTATCATTAATTTTAAAGGCTCATCGGTTCGCAGGAATGGAGAAACAATATTTCCTGTTCTGTAAGTCAGTTGATATTCTCCGAAGTTTTCCGGATCCTTAATCAAATCAACTCCCTTATCAAATATTTTTATCTTCTCGTCACTTTTTGTATCATCGTAAATAAGCATTTTTTTGCTGCCGACTATAATAGTTTCTCTAACCTTATTAGGGGATAACCAACTTACATTTATATTAGCAATAACCCCGGATTTAAACCTGACATTAATAAATGCTACGTCCTTCAATTCCTTTTTAACAAAGGAATTGCTAAATGCAGATATTTTACAAGGGCTTTTATCCAATAGCTTAAATAATATTGAAAAATCATGTGGAGCCAGATCCCAGATAACACTTATATCTTTCTGGTGTATTCCCAGATTTATCCTGCTCATAGAAATAAAATATATATCCCCTAAAACACCTTCCTTTATAATCTCTTCAATTTTTTCAACAGCAGGACTAAATTCGAAGGTATGTCCGACCATTAGATTAACTGATTTTTCTTTTGCTATCTTTATTAGCTTCTCTGCTTCAACTGAACTTGTTGTCATCGGCTTTTCAACATAAACATTTTTATTGTTTTCAATAGCTTTTCTAACTAATTCATAATGTGTGGACGGTGGTGTAGCAATAAAAATACATTTTATATCATCATTATTTAATATATTTTCATAATTCTCTTCCAACTTTATTGTCTGGAATCTTCTCTCTATATTTTTAAGTCTTATTTTGTCTATATCACAGCAATAAACATCTTTAAACTCATCAACCTCCAGTATATTTCTTAAAATATTAGGACCCCAGTATCCTACACCCACAACTGCTGCTGAAAAATCTTTCACTAATAACCTCCAATTCCTAAAATAAATACTTTAATCGTATCAAATAGTATCTTTAAATCAAGGCTGAAAGAACAGTTTGAGTAATAATAATATTCAAGTACCGACATTTTATCAAAATCTACCCTTGAGCGGCCATAAGCCTGCCACAGTCCGGTTATACCCGGTTTTATATCAAATCTATATTTTCTCCAATCCTTGAAATAATCAGTTTCATATTCCATGCAAGGCCTTGGTCCTGCTGTACTCATATCCCCCTTCAGAACATTTATAAATTGCGGTAGCTCATCCAGGCTGAATTTCCTCAAGAATTTACCAAATCTATAAACTCTTTGACTACTGGCATGTTCTTTGATTTTTCCACTATTATTACTATTATAAAATGATTTTATACTCTCTTTGTGGATCTTTATATTTTCCTTCATATCATCCTTCATCGACCTAAATTTCAAAAAGTTAAACTTTCTTTTTTCTAATCCTATCCTTTCACCGATAAATAACAAAGGTCCTTTTGAAGTTGATTTTATTAGTATTGCTAATAGTAGAAAAAGGGGTGAGATTATTATTAAGACCAGTAGTGAAAAAATATAATCAAAAAGTAGTTTAAAATATTTTTTATAAAAATGCCTTTTTATACTGAAATCTATGAATTTATCCTCGGTTCCATACACCTCATACTGGTTAATATCCTGAAGTATGCGCAGATTACTGTTATTGGTGTGGACAAAAAAATCATTAGTTCTCAAATATTCAATAGTGTTAATAAGCTTATTAATTTTTAGTTTTTTATCAATTAAAAAAACATCTTTAAAATTATATTTAGAAGATAATTCCAGTATATTTTCTAGTTTACCTAAAAATCTGATATTTTTGTGTTTGCTCTTTGAGGTCTTATTTAATTCTATGAAACCTACTATATTGAGACCGTTATTTAATCTGACCTGTTCTCTGAGAGAATAGAATTCTTTAGAATCTTCATTTATTCCCAATATTACAGCATTCTTATTCAATCTTTGAATTTTATTTAAATTTCTAAAAAATAAAGAAAATAAAGTAATTCTGACTATAAGGAAAAGAAATAAATGAACTAGAATATAATATTTAAATAGATTTATAAATATTATTTTATCGCCTGTCGGAGTTATAAAAATAACTATTGCAATCAGGCCAAAATTTATTATGTTCGTTAAAATATTATTTAATAAAAATCTTTTTACAAACTTTAAACTCTTATATTTATAAAAATCAAAATAGATATAGAAAAATATGGTTATAAGATAAATGGGTATGATATAGCCGTAATTCTCTACAAAAGGATATCTGGGTGAATTTAAAAGAATTGACAAATAAAAGGAGGAGATTATGAGGATTGCATCCAGAATAAACAGGCTTATTTTGTAAAATTTATGAATATCAAAATTTTTCCACATTATTTTTTAAATTTAATTCGCTTTTTAATATTATTATTTACTAAAGCAAAAACTACTAAAATCATTTAAAATTTGAATTCCTTTTTAATCAATAAATATAGCATAAACAGTGTAAAAATTTCCTAATATTTCCAGTTTACAAATTATCATATTCTATCAATAAATCCCTAAAACGTACATTCAATCTTATTTGGGATCACCTAAACAATAATGCATTTTATATATTCTGTGTAAAACACGCTCTGCAGTAAAATCTTTTATAGAATATATACAATTTTCAGTGTTAAACTTTTCTTTATTATTTAAGATTTCCGAAACAGACCTGGCAATAACTTCAGCATTATTATTTGGTACCAGTCTTCCTGAAATCCCATCCCTGACAACCATATTTATTTCACCCACATCTGTTGAGACAACAGGCAAACCTGATGCAAGCGCCTCTAATACACTAATTGGCATTCCCTCAAAAGCAGATGTTATTAAAAAAACATCACTTATTTTCAGGAGTTCTATTTTATAATCAGAAGAAACAACACCTAATAATTTAATGTCATTTTGTAAATTATACTTCTTAATTTTTTTTATCACATCTTTTTCCAGGCTTCCGGTTCCCACTATTAATAGTTTTACTTTTTGATCATATTTCACTAAATTATTAAATGAATCAATAAGCAGAAAAGGATTTTTAGCACCCTCTAACCTACCAACAGAAAGTATTATTTTATCTTTTTTAGAAAATCCATATCTATTCTTATATTCTGATAATTTTTTCATCTTTTCTCTATTTGAAGAATATGGATGAAATTTTTTATTATCTACAAATGTAGGTATAAAATGAAATCTACCTGATATAGAATGATATCGATCTTTATAGAATTCTAAACCTTCATTACTTACAACAAATATTTTATTCATTTGAGACATTAAACTTTTTTCCATTTTAAAGTAAGCCCATGGTAATTTACTCCACTTTATTTTTGAGTGAGGATTATATAAGTCTTTTATATTCCCAAGCACATTCAGTATTTTTTTATTGGGAGCATTATTAAAAATAAGCGCTGGTTCAATACGATAATACACCAAAATCTTACCACCTATAGATATCTTGGATTTGCTTTTTAACAAATTAATTACAAAATACAAAATAAGTGGTATTTTTGTTTTTTTATTCTCATCTTTTATAAAAAGGATAGGTAAAAATTTAAATATTTTATTACCAAGTTTTATATTCTGCCATTTTCCAACAGGTCTTTCTTTTTTATTTGTAGTAATTCCTACCCATTCTATGCTAAATTCATCTGGCGCATATTTAATAAAATCTTTTACAAAAGCTCCTGTTCCACCAATTTTATTCCCTAAAGGATCCATAGGAAGAAATAACAATAATCTAATTTTCAATATAATAAACTCTCCCAATTAAAATTTATTTAGATGACAAATAAATATGTATATAATTGATTTCACACTATTCTGCTTATATCAGGATAAATAATAGTATATTTAATGAAAGACTGGTAATCATATATTAACTATTCTAATCTTCGTCTTCCTTCAAACTTTTACAAAATTCTTTAATAAGATCATTATAGTCAAACTTTGGAGACCAATTAATACTCTCCATCTTACTAATATCTGCAACAACTTTATTATCAATTTTCCCTATAGGATCTATCTTTTTTACAATTAATTTTAACTTTAACCCTAGTTCCCTCAAAACATTATTTACAAAATCATTTAGACATATTGACTTTCCCATTCCCAGATTATAAACTTCGCCATTAATTCCCTTTTTAATAATTTTCATAAAACCGTCATAAACATCATCAATTAAGAGAAAATCCCTATATGAATTTAGGTCTCCAAGTTTTATTTCCATACATTTGGTTTCTAGAATATTTTTTAGCTGGTTGGAAAAATTACCAATAAATAATTTTTTATTAGCCTTATTGGATACTATATTAAAAAGCCTGATATAATTAGCGTTTATATTATAAGTACTAATATAATATTGGAATAAACTATGTTGCATCAATTTTGTTAAGCCATAGATGCTTCTGGGCTTCTCAATACATTTATCGATATATTTCACTTGAGATCCATACTCTGCAGCACTGCCAACTAAAATTACTTTCCCTTTATAATTTTCTCCGACTATAACGTCCAAAAGATTTTTTGGTGTTAATACATTAGCAGAATAGCTTTTACGATAATCATTTGTATATGTGCCTACAAAATTTATTATGATTCCGGGATCAAACCTTCTAATTATATTTTGTATGGAATTTACATCATAAGCCTTTTTTTTACCTTTATCGCTGGACAATTCGTATACTGATTTTTTTTCTTTTCTAAGGCGGTTCGTAAAATATTCAGCAATTGTACTGTTTGCCCCTAAAATTAAGTATTTTTCCATTAGTTAAAGATTCAATTTTCCAATATCTTCATTAGCCTTTTCATAATCATCAGGTCTACCTATATCCAACCAATATCCGCTATATGGATAAACCTTAATGGGCTGGTTCTTTTTCAATATTTCAAATATCAAGTCATCAAAACCGAATTTTTTATCCCGGGGTATCATTTCTAGAACTTTCTTATTTATAACATATACCCCCATGCTCACATCTAATTCATATTCTGGTTTTTCTTTAAATCCTTTAATAACTGATTTATTCTTATCAATATCTATAACCCCAAAGTCAATTTTTAAAGTTCTTTTGTAAGTAGCAATTGTCATTAGCGAATTATTTTCCAAATGACATTTAAACAATTCTCTAAAATCTAAATCTGTCAAAAGGTCACCATTGATAACAAAAAAATCTTCTGGCAGATCATCTATCAATTTTATAGGTGCAACAGTACCAAGTGGTTTATCTTCTATGGAATATTCAATATTTACTCCTAATTTTTTCCCATCTCCAAAATAAGCTTTTATTAATCCTGCTAAATGATTTACACATATAGTTAAGCTAGTAATCCCAGATTTCTTTAATCTATTGATTAAAATTTCTAAAATAGCTTTATCCCCTATCGGAACAAGAGGCTTGGGCAGCACTGCAGAATATGGTTTTAGCCTGGTACCTTTGCCACCTGCAAGTATTATTGCTCTCATTTTAGTTGTCATATTTTAAATATTATATATATTTGTTTTATAAAATTTTAAGTTGTCTTTATTGCTGAACCACTTAATAGTTTCTATGATTCCCTTTTCTAAATCATATTGAGGAGACCATTTTAAAAATTTTTTCGCTATTTTATTATCTGCTAATAATCTTTCCACTTCGCTCTTTTCAGGCCTCTTTCGCTCTTTTCTTACTTCTATCTCTATTTCAATATTCATTAATTTAGCAATTAAATGCGCCAACTCAAGAATTGATATTTCAGAGTTACTTCCAATATTAATGACCTTGCCTATAGAATCATCTGATTCAGCTGCATCAATAAAACCTTGTATTGTATCCTTAACATAAGTAAAATCTCTTTGTGTATTGACTGAACCCAGCTCTAATTTTGTTTTTTTTGTAGCTATTTGAGAAATTATTGTTGGGATTATTGCCCGTGCAGATTGCCTCGGACCATATGTATTAAAGGGCCTAATTGTAACTATGGGAATATTAAAAGAATGATAGAATGATGATGCAAGAGAATCTGCCGCTGCCTTTGTAGCTGAATATGGGGATTGTGGGTTTATTGGATGTTCTTCAGTAATAGGAACGAATTGAGCCGTTCCATATACTTCACTGGTAGATGTATGGATTATTTTTTGGGTTATTAATTCTTTCCCTGCCTGTAAAATATTTAAGGTTCCCTTTATATTGGTATCTACATAGCTCTCAGGAGAATAATAAGAATAAGGTATACCGATCAGGGCAGCCAGGTGAAATACAATATCTATATTCTGCACTGCTCTTTTTACTCCATAGGAATCCCTTATATCACCGGTAAATATTTCGATATTATCCTTTGTGCTTTTTGATTTATTTATATAATCCAGCCATCCCCAGGAATTTGTTGAGTTGTAATGAACAAACGCTCGTACTTTACCACCCTTTTTTATAATTGCTTCGACAAGATGGCTTCCAATAAAACCTCCGGCCCCTGTAACCAGGATTTTTTTATTCAGTAGTTTCATTATTCCCCAATAAAATATATTATTCTTAAAATAATTATTTACCTAATCTTAACTGATCAACTTAAGTTTATTCAATTTTTTGCATAATAATTTATGTTCTAATATTATGACATAAATATAAATTAACTAAAAAAATTCTCTATTTTTTTTACTATATATTCTATCTGTTTTTCATCTAATTCCGGAAACATAGGAAGTGACAGTATTTCATCCTGCAATCTGGACGAAACAGGAAAGTCTTCTGGCTTGTGTTTTAAATAACTATATGCCTTTAAGTTTGGTAGGGCAATAGGATAATGTACCCCACAGGAAATACCATTTTCTATTAAATAATTTTTTAGCTTCTCTCTTTCCTTTGACCTGATGACATATAGATGAAAAAAGTGATCTCTGTCATCAGGAATTACAGGGGTTATTAGATCTTTGAACCTTTCAAGCTTCTCATTATAGATCCTGGCATTTGTATTTCTTTTATTGTTCCACTCTTCCAGATGTTTTAGTTTTACACTTAATATTGCTGCCTGCATTCCATCTAGACGGCTATTTGTCCCTTCAAATTCATGATCATATTTTTCACTTCTGCCATGATTGGCAAACTTTCTGATTTTTTCTTCCAGTTCCCTATTATCTGTGATGACTGCTCCACCATCCCCATAGGCACCCAGATTTTTTCCAGGATAAAAACTAAAGGTACCGACATCTCCAAATGTACCTACTTTTTTTCCTTTATACTTCGCTCCATGAGATTGGGCACAATCCTCAATCACATATAAAGAATTTTGTTTTGCGATTTCCACGATTCTATCCATATCAGCAGGCTGGCCATACAGGTGTACAGGAATAATCGCTCCTGTCCTATCGGTGATCCTTTCCTTTATCAGATCAGGATCTATATTTCTGGTGGTCTCATCCACATCACAAAATACCACTTTTGCACCAGTCAATGAAACAGCTTCAGAAGTAGCTATAAATGAATTTGCTGCAGTTATCACTTCATCTCCGGGTCCGATACCAAGCATTTTTAAAGCTATAATAATCGCATCTGTTCCATTTCCGACTCCAACACAATACTTTGCCTCACAAAACCCAGCAAAATCTGATTCAAATTTTTTCAAAAAGTTTCCACCGATAAATGCCGAATTTTCAATTACATTATTAACATTTTTTTGGACCTCTTCCTTGATTGAATGATACTGTGCTTTTAAATCTACAAATGGTATTTTCATTATTTCAACCTTTCTATTTATTTACTACTGATATGGTAAGTTGGAGATATTATTTATTATCCTGGCAGGATTTCCTGCAACCACAGAATTGTTTTCCACATCTTTTATGACCACACTACCCGCTCCAACCAATGAGTTTTTACCAATGGTTACCCCAGGTAGGATTGTACAGTTTGCGCCGATCTTTGCTTTCTCTTTTATTAATGGTCCTTTCAGATCCTTTTTTGCATCCTTTGAAAGCGGATATAAAGCATTCGTAAAGACAACATTCGGACCGATCCAGCTACCCTCCTCAAATATGGAAAATTCAGGAATAAAAGTATTAGAATGTATTCTTACTCCATTACCGATCTTTATATTATGTTCGATAATAGAATGAGTTCCAATACTTACATTATCACCTATTATATTTTTTTCCCTCACCATTACATGATGCCCTGTTTGGAAATTATTACCCATACTATTTCCGGAATAAATAACTGTATGTGAACGTATAATAGCATCCGTTCCGATAGTGGTCTTTAAACTTCCATCTGTTTCACCACAGGGAGGCTTTCCGATTATTACAAAATCCTCAATTAAGCATCCGGACCCCATAGAAACATTTTTATATTTTATCACTGTTTTCTGACTCATATATCTATAATTTATACCTCTACTTCCACTGATTTATTTCTTAAGGATTCCATTGCAGCTTCAATGATCCGGGTGACTTTAAGCCCATTTTCTCCATCACTTATAGGTTTTTTCCCATTTTTGATGCAATCGATAAAATGCAAACATTCCGACTTTAATGGTTCTGTAAAATTAATTTTAGGAATCACAATATCACCTGCTCTCTTGATCAACTGGAATTTAGCAAAGCTGTCAAAATCCCCCATATACTGGTTTTTAGAACTTTTATCAATTCCTTTATCAAATATCTGTATTTTATAATCAGATACATCATCATATACGATCATCTTCTTACTTCCTATGATAGTCATTTGTCTTGTTTTGTTAGGATCCAGCCAGCTAACATGGAAATGGGCAATTGTTCCATCATCAAATTTCATATTCATAAATACAACATCTTCTATATCTTTCTGGATATATGACATACCTGATGCAGAAACTATAACAGGCATTTTATCCAGAAGGTATAATACAATTGATACATCGTGTGGAACGAGGTTCCATAATGCATTGACATTGGATCTGACCCTGCCCAGATTTAATCTTTGAGAATATATATAATATACCTTTCCCAATTCATTATTCGATACTCTTTTTTTCAAATCATTAACCGCTGCATTATATAGGAACACATGGCCGACCATTAAAATCAACTTTTTTTCCTCAGCAATCTTTATCAGTTCTTCAGCTTCTTCAGTCTTCAGTGATAATGGTTTTTCAACAAAACAATTTTTGTTTGAAAGAAGAACTTCTTTTGCCATTTTATAGTGAAGATCTGCGGGAGCTGCAATAATAACTGCATCAATTTCTTCATCCCGGAGTATTTCTTCAATATCCTTACCAACATTTATAGATTTATAATTATTCTTTACATACTGTTGGCGATCCTGGTTCATATCAACGACCCTTTTAACTGCTACATCTTCTATGGAATAAAAATTTCTTAAAAGATTCGGTCCCCAATATCCAATACCTACCTGACCAATATTAATCATAAATCGTCTCCTGATATAATCTGTTAAAACAACCCGTAATTATAATAATTCCTCTATAGCCATATCTTTACAAATGTATACATTTTATACTAAATTTCTAAAAGTTAGAATAGCATTCAGCGTCCAGTTTAGGACTATTTAAGTTTATTTACTAAAAAGTTATGTTATGATATTTTATTAAGAATTATTATGAATTTATTTTTTATATAATAGATCCTATCTTCAATATTATTTAAAAGAGGTATTAAAATGATATCAGTTTTTGGTTCAAAAGTTGGTAAGGAAGAATTAGAAGAGATCAAAAGCAGCATTGAAAACCAGTGGTTGGGAATGGGTCCAAAGACAAGGCTTTTTGAGGATAAGTTTAGCGATAGGCTTGGTCTAAAAAACTTTATAATGTTAAATAGTGGATCAAACAGTCTTTACCTTGCATTAAAGTTATTGAACCTCCCAAAAGATTCGGAAGTAATACTACCTGCTTTCACCTGGATAGCATGTGCCACAACTATAGTATTAAATGGTTTAAAACCTGTGTTTTGCGATGTTGATCTTGAAACCCAGAATATGACCTATAATACCATTGCTCCAATGATCACTGATAATACCAGTGCAATCATGATTGTCCACTATGGAGGTAAACCTGTAAAGATATCAGAGATTAAAGAATTCAATTTACCGATTCTGGAAGATGCAGCACATGCTGTAGATTCAAAAATAGATGGAAAATACTGCGGCTCCCTTGGGGAGATAGGAATATATAGTTTTGATGGTATTAAAAATATCTCTATCGGTGAAGCAGGGGGTCTTACCTCAAATCAGGAAGAACTTATTGATAAAGCAAAAAAACTCAGGTACTGCGGAATCGGAAAATCAGGTTTTGAGGCTTCCTCATCAAAAAATAGGTGGTGGGAGTACAATATATACGATTTCTATATAAAACTATTGCCGGATGATATACATGCATCAATCGGTCTGGCCCAGTTAAAAAAACTGGATAAAAACCAAAAACACAGGAAACTTATCTGGAATATTTACCAGGAAGAACTTTTAAAAATACCATGGCTTCATATTCCAAAAGATGCGGAAGAAAATGAACAGCATTCTTATTTTACATACTTTATAAGGTTAAAAAATGATAAAAGAGATGAGCTTGCCAAGTATCTTTATGATAAAAATATCTATACAACATTGAGATATCAACCACTTCATTTGATACCAATATATAATTCAACCCATATCAGATTGAAAAATTCAGAAGAACTCAATGAAACTGGGTTAAACATACCGCTTCATCCCAATCTGAGTGAGAAAGATCTAGAATATATTATTGAAAATATAAAGGCTTTTGGCCAAAAAAATCACTTATAGCTCTTAAACTAACTGGTCAGGGATTTAACAAGCTTTGTATATTTTTCTTTTTCTTTGTCCCAGCTTAGATTCTCAGAAATATTTTTAATTGCACTCTTTACTTTTTCTTGCGCCAGTGATTGTGAACTGTATGCTAGAAAGACTTTTTCAGCAAATTCTCTACTATTCTCAGGCTTGAAAAAGAATAAGTTATCTTCATCAAAATAATATTGGATTGTCTTTGTCCTGGAGGATACAACCGGTAAGCCTGAGATTAGAAATTCAACAATCTTGGTAGAGAAATACAACTCCCAAAAAGAGTCCTGTCTATGGGTGGATATGCCAAGATCTGCTCTATTAACAAAATCAGGAATCTTATCAATAGGAACTGGTTCGTGAAACTCAACAAGTTCCTCTAAGTATGATTTAGTGACAAGTTCTTTTAAATAAACCAGATGCTCACCTTCTCCGATAATCATCAGTTTTAGTCCGGGAATCCTATTCCTCAGGAAATCGACTCCCTGGATAGCAATATCCAGTCCATACCTTTCTGCAACTGTTCCTGTATATATTAAAGTATATTTATTATTTCTTTTTTTTGCTTTTTTCTTATTATTGATCTTAAATAATTTTGAATCAGGCATATTTAAGACTATGCTTATTTTTTTTTCATTTATATTATTTCTTTGAATAAATAATTTTTTTATGGGTTCATGAATGGTTATTATATTATCTGAGAACTTAAAACTTATTCGTTCTTGAACCTTCAAAATCTTTATTAAAAGATTATCTTTTTTCAAATTATACTTTGACATAAAAAGTTCAGGCATTGGTTCATGAACATCCAGAACAATTATTGCCCTGAATATTTTTGGTATCAGAGAACAAAAAACTAAAAAATCCGGCATAGTATGGATTTGAATCAACCGGTATTTTTTCTTCATATAAGACCAGGTCAGGAATATCGATGAAAGCAAAAAAAAGAAGAAATATTCAAATAAATATCTAAAAATACCTCCTCTTCTTCTTCTAATCGGTAGACGGTAAATATTGACTCCATTTACAGTTTCAGATTTTATTTCATTCTTATCTCTCAGGGTAATAATATCTACTATAAATCCTGCTTCAACCAGGGCTTCTGCTTCTCTCCTGACACGTGGGTCTCTTAAATAATATGATTGGCATATCATGCATACAGATACCATTATTGATCTCCAAATCTACTGACAAGACTATCGACTATTATTTCATAAGCATGCCCATCGCCAAAGATCTCTGAATGAACATTTAAAGGTTCGAATTTATTTATTGCTTCAGCAATCTTTTCAGGATCAGTATCAACAATGATTTTCCAACCTGCTTCCAGTATTTCAGGAAACCAGGTGATATCAATCAAAACTAAAACAGGTTTTTCAAGAATATAACCTTCTCTTCTAACCCCACCAGAATCGGTTATCACTTTATTAGCTCCAGCTAAAAGTTTTATGAATTCTGTATAACCCCTTGGTTCCATTAATTCTATATTAGAATTCTTTATATATTTATCAATCAGATCAAATTCTTCCAACCTTTTTCTGGTCCTTGGATGAGCTGGAAATACTATCTTTGCTTTAGAGATACACAACCCGGAGACAATTCTGGTTAATCTTTCCTCTGACTCAACATTTTCTTCTCTATGTACTGTTACAACATTGTAATCGCCCCGTTTAACTTCAATATTATTCTTTTTTACGGTATGTAGCACTACATCCTTCATTATATCCCCGGAAAGAACTACTCTATCTTTTGAAAAGTTTTCTTTTAATAAATTATTATAATCAGTCCTGGTGCATGTAAAAATAAGGCTGGAAAGCTGGTCAGAAACTCTCCTGTTTATTTCTTCCGGATTATAAAGGCTTTTACTCCTTACACCGCCCTCAATATGAGCTACAGGTATTCTTAGTTTTGCAGAAGCTATAGCAGCAGAAAGTGTTGCATTAACATCTCCATATATTAAAGTACAGTCAGGTTTTTCCTTTTGCAGCACATCTTCCATATATACCATGGTACTGGCAACCTGACGTATGGAGGAATGGTTTGAGTTCTCAAAGTGATAATCTGGTTTAGCGATATTAAAATCCTCAAAGAAAATTTTTGACATCTCATAGTCATAATGTTGCCCGGTATGGACAAGGATTTCTTTAACATTTCTATTTTTTAGCTCTTTATGTATAAAAAATTCCTTCACAAAATTTGGTCTTGTTCCTACTACCGAGACTATCTTCATCTTATCCTTTCAAAGTATTATTTCTATTCCAAATTCCTAACAGAAAATTTTTCTAATAAGCTTATCACAAACTTCATTAAGAATAAAAAATAACAAAAATAAAGCTTATACTATGCAATAATTCTTTACATGATTAGCTTATTAATATTTTTCCAATATTAGTTATCTTAAAATAGTTTCCTATACAATGCTACTAAAAAATATGAATACTTTCGATAAGTGATATTTCTAATATCCATAGAAACTACTCTCTATCTATGTTATAATCTCAATACTTTTTTAATTACATATATAAAAATATGATAGTTAATCTTTAGCTTTTTAATTATGAAGAAAACTATTACTATGCACCCATTTTTATTTGCATTATTTCCTATCCTATTTCTATTTTCATATAATATTGATCAAGTTTCATTTTTAGAAACTTTACTTCCTTCAGGAGTAGTATTGGGTTTTACGGCTATCATATTGATTTTATTATGGTTAGTTTTTAAAAAAGATATTAAAAAAGCAGCTATTATAGTCTCCACTTTTTTAATTTTATTTTTTTCTTATGGTCGTGTTTTTGACCTGATGGAAGGCTTACAAATAGGAACTTTTAAAATTGGACGTCACAGATATTTATTGATTGCCTGGGCTATATTATTTATTATAGGTATTTATTACTCTATAAAAACACGTAAAGATTTACATAACTTCACAAACATTTTAAATATTATAGCTATATGTTTAGTAATAATATCTCTAGTTAATATTGGGGTATATAAATTTAAAACAAGGGGTGCTGTTGTTGATAATCTGGATAAAGAATATGGTGAAATCAGTGCTTCTGAAGACAATTCTATTTATCCCGATATTTATTATATAATCTTAGATGGTTATTCCAGTTCATATATATTGAATGAGGTGTTTAATTATGATAATCATGGATTTACTGATTATTTAACTGAAAAAGGGTTTTACGTAGCACCTGAGAGTCGGAGCAATTATACACTGACTTTTTTATCATTAGCATCATCTTTAAATATGGATTATATAAACTATTTAGTTGATACAATAGGAAAGGAATCAAAAGATCGTAAAATACCCTACTCAATGATTAAAGATAATAAAGTAGTGAACTTTTTAAGATCGAAGGGATATAAATTTATTCATTTCAGTTCCGGTTGGGGTCCGACAAATTTTAATACTGGAGCAGATTTAAATATATCACTAAATACAACATTCAGGGAATTTAGTGAATTTCAAACTGAACTTATTCAGACATCTCTGTTGGATTCTTTTATAAATAAATATCTATTAAGAAATCAGGCCAGGGAGATAGTATTAAATTCTTTTTCTCAGCTTTCAAAGATATATAAAATAGAAGGAAAGAAATTTATTTTTGCTCATATTCTTTGCCCCCATCCTCCTTATTTATTTAATGCAAACGGAGGAATTGTCGAGGGAGCTAAAGTTGATATTGGAGACGACTGGACTCAAAAAGAAAATTACATAAATCAACTAATTTTTATTAATAAAAAAGTAATAATAATGGTTGATGAGATACTGTCAAATTCAGAGACTCCTCCAATTATTATATTACAGGCAGATCATGGACCAGCTTCAACTTTTTCGAGTAGCGAACTTACTGAAGAGAAGAATAATATAACTGCAAATATGTTCAGGGAAAGAACAAGTATATTAAATGCATATTTCTTACCATCAGATGGTGAAAATATATTGTATGATTCTATTACTCCAGTAAATACATTTAGATTAATTTTTAATTATTATTTTAAGACTAATTATAATTTATTGGATGATAGGATTTATTTTTCTGATGGTGCATATCCCTATAATTTCTTAGATGTAACTAATGAGGTAAAATTCGATTAATGAATCTATCAAAGACTACTTTTAGTAATTTAGAAGACCTATTTCAATAATGCAATTACAATAGATTTGTCAAGAGCATATATTACAAATTCCGAAATTATTGTTAATTTCTTAATTTTATAATTGATAAAATTAATCCTAAATAAGATTTCAAAAAAAAGGCATCAGTTTTAATTGCTCTTAAAGAAAAATCCTTTGCTCTGGAATAATTTTTTAAGAAATAATACCTCCTGCTCGCACCAAAATATATAACCGAAATTGATCTTCTATATTTTCTCTCTAAAAATCTTCTATCATATTTATTCCTTTTAATTAATAAACTATAATGATTTTCAATTATTTCCAATTTTTCCAGGGTCATATTTTCTACACTGTTTGACTCACAGTTTTCATGCCATACATATTTGCTTAGAAAATCTGGTATATGAAGAAACCGGGAATTTATTCTTGACAATCTCAACCATAGGTCATAATCTTCAGCAATATTATAATTCTCCATAAAACCACCAACCTTTAAAAGTTTTTGAAGTTTTACTACTGCAGTAGAAATACCTATTTTATTGCCACTAAAAAGTAAATCAATATGTACTGGTTCTTTTAAAGCTCCTGATTTAAAAAAAACATCACTTTCCTTATAACCTACAGCTATTGCTTCATGATATAGAATATCTGCTCCAGGATTACTGATTATTACTTCAGCTATCTTTTCTAATTTAAATGGGAACCACCAGTCATCCTGGTCAAGAAAGGCAATATAATTTCCGGTTGCTCTTGAAACAGAATTATTTCTTGCAGAACTTACTCCACCGTTTTTTTGAGTTACATAACTTAATGGAAAATCTTTATTTGATTCTTTATACTTTTTTAGTATTTCTTCAGTATTATCAGTGGAACCATCATTGGTAATGAGTACCTCGTAATTCTTATAGGTTTGATCCTTTACTGAATCCAGAGTAGTTTTTAAAAGACCTGATGCATTATAAGCTGGGATTATGATACTAAATTTAATATTTTCTATAATAATGATACTCCTATTTTGAATTTCTTCTAATTGTTTCTAAATACATATACACAATAAAACTATTATAATAATGATTTTTTATTATAGCGTTTTTAGTTAAATTATTAAGAATTTAACAAATATAATATTTATTATAACAATTTTAAAAAATCTTTTAATTTTTCCTTTTCCAATGGTTCAAAGTACTTTTCTCTTATTTCTTTTCCTATATCTGAATATCTTTGTATTTCATTTATATCTTTACTAATAAACAGCTTGACAGCTTTCATAATATCTTTTTCAGAATAACATAATTTCCAGATATGCTGTTCAATTTCCTCAGGAATAGGTAATTGTGTTAAACCTAGTTTATTCGCAATTATAATTACAGGTATGCCTTTAGCAATTGTTTCCAAACAAACAGATGATGCACTTGAAATCAGTAAGTCAGATTTTTCAACACATGTATTAAAATCTTCATCAGTAAACTCCAGCATATCTATAAATTCCTTTCCCCACCGTTTTATTAGTTTTTGCATATTATGACTGGGGTGAGGTTTTATTTTAAAAATACAGTTATCTTTTTTAATTAACTTAACTAATTCTAAAATAATACTAATAATTTCGTCTGATTCATCTATTAATATTGGAAGAGCTACCAGAATAGTACATACTTCATTATCGGGGTAACAATCTCGTTTGTTCCAAACCATTGAAAACCTCAATGCAGGTACAACTTTTACTGATAGTCTTTTACAAAACTTTTTAACTAATTCAATATAACCCTTTCCAATAACAAAAATATCTTTTGGTATAACTTCATTAATTCTTTCCTGTTCTGTTGGATATAACGATAGATAATTATTTTGAAGTGGAATACCCAGATAACCAATTAAATTCGCTTCAGGGTAATACTTTCGAAATCCAGCATTAAAACCATGATCAATTGTTTGATTTTCAAACCAATTAATAACTACATCTAATTTGATATTTTTTTCCTTCAATCTTTTTGCAAATCTATAATTTAATAACCCATAAATTGATGAATTTGATACCCTATCTTTACAAATTTCCTCTTTTAACAAAGGTGAAATACAAAATCCCATAAATTCTTTATTTTTAATATCAAATTTGGAAGCCCTAAATACATATAATGAAGCAAAGAAATAATCTTGAAATTTTAAATAATCTTCTTTTATCAGAAAATTCTGATTAGATTTCCTTATATCAAAAAAAATCTTATTATACTTATTTATATTATAAAAAGTTGGAACGTAATATAGAATTCTTTTTTTAGTGGAGTCAATGAAATCAAATAAATTGGGATAATAGCGGTCATCATAATAACCTTTTTCAAAACTATTTTGAAAAATAAATATATCAATTAATTTTAAAGTACTTCCCTTTTCTATTTTACTCTGGTTTTTATACTTTTTAGAATATATAAATCTCAATAAAATATGAATTACAACTATAGTATAAGTGGTAAAATTGTAAAAAAATCTCCTTACCATATTTTTACCATAATAAATTATTTTAAAAGAATATTTATTTTTGTTACGGAATTTATATAAAACTTCTTTTAATGCAGGTGAATCTACAATAATACTTTTATAATTATGACCTGCGCTTATCATCTTATCCAAAAAAATAAGATAACAAATATTTCGGAACAATGGACTAACTAAGGTATTTCTACTAACAAAGTTTAACATCCACCAATCAATATCTTTTGCATAATTCTCACCAAGAGCAGTTAAAAAAATTATATATTCAGGTTTAATTTTCTCTGCAATTTCATTGATTAATTTAACCTCATTAGGTTTACTTCTTCTAAAATCAAAAACGTCTGTATCCATGATAAAATATATTATGATAAATAATATGGAATGATAATAAAATAAAAAAAGTTAAATCTTTTAGAAATATTTATGATATTCACCTTTTCTAATTTTTTTAACTTCCTCCCCACACATACTCTCTGCAAGACGTATATTTTTAACAAAATTTTCAAATTCATTATTTAAAAGGTCCATTGCTACATTATCAAAATGAACCCAGTCTGTTTTACCTAATTTAACATGCTTTTCTATCATTTTCGCACCTGCAGCTACTGCAAGCATTGAACCTAAAGAATTAATATCATGACTCGAGTATCCTGGAATAATTTTAGGATTTATAGAATGTAATTGATTATAATGCCTTACAACTGCTATACAACAATCTTCTAGTGGAGTAGGGTATGCGGATGTTGTCTGCAATAGATAAATTCTTTTATTTTTTTTAAAAACCCTCTGTACATAGTTTTCATAATCCTTTGAAGTAAACCCTGTCGAAATAACTATAGATCCTTTATAATTTTCGGCTATTTTTAAATGATAGTCTTTATGAGTAGAAATGGTGGAAGGAATTTTAATTAACTTAGGATTAAATTTTTTTAGAAATAAAAAAGAATTGAAATCCAGAATTGAAGCAAACCACTGAATATTATTTTTTTTACACTCCTCTTCTAAAGCTTCAAAACCTTCAAAACTTAATTCTACTCCGCTTCTATAATCTCTAAGAGTAGTACCAAAGGGGGAAAAATAATAGCTGTTTAACTCTTCTTCTGAATAAAAACTGCTTATATCTCTTTTTTGTACTTTTATTAAATCTGCTCCTGTATTTTTTATTAACCTTACCATTTCACACAATCTATCAATATCCCCAAGATGATTGTTTGTAATCTCAGCAACAATCAATACTTTTTCTTTTTTAGTTTTTCTTTCTATAGGTTCCTTAACATGTATATGATTTCTACCTATTCCTTCTTCTTTAGATATAATCTCATGTCTGAACGATTGATTAAATTGGTATGAATTCATCTTACTATAAGATTTATTTCCAACATGAATAATATTTAAACCCTTTGCTTTCTTTTCATCAAACAAATTCAAAATTGATATTAAATAAAACTCCTGCATCTTTATGACACTTTCTTTAAAACCTATATTATCTCCAGAATAATCAACTTTAATCTTTTCACTATATATTTTCTCAGTCGTTGTAAAATCAAAACCCAACATATACACATTTTGAACTTTATGTTTTTGGGAATAAATCATTTTACAAATCTTTAATGCAGAAACAAAAAGTAATTCTTCCAATTCTATATTATCTTGTAAAAAACGATAAATAATAAGGTCCCTTGTTTTTTCGTTGAATGGTATGAATTTCGAATTAATGAAATTCTGCTTACTATCATAATCACTTTTTATATCTGTTATAAATAAATTACATTTAATTGTATTTTCCTGCAGACTTTTAATTACCCATTCTTTATGAAAAATACAGATATCCCCAGGGATTAAAACACCAGAATCATTAATATTGATTATCAAATTATTTTTTATAAGTTCAAGGTTAATACTATCAATACTCGAACCTTTTCCAATAATAAAAATATTATCTGTGCTGTATTTTGAAGCAATATTTATTATTTGGTTGGAGAAATTCCCCTTGATATCTTTTTCCATTTAAAGTCACCTCTAGATTATTCTCTAATGCAATATTAAAACCTGCTAAAATATCCCAAACATATGCACCTTTAAAATTTTCAAATACTGCAAACGAACCATTGATAACATTATATATATTATAGACACAACAACCTGTAATTCTATATTCAAAACCGCTTCCCAGCTTCATTAAATCATCTTTATTCAATGAAGAAGACAAACCAAATATCCTGGATTCGTAATTACAGGCTTTTTCTCCTGTTACTATACATAAATCTAATTCCGGAAGAGCTAACATTGATTCAAAATGTTTACCATTTTTATAGATACTAATTGAAACTCCCCATTCCTTTAAACCTGAAGTAAAATTTTCTGTTCCATCAATAGGATCTACAACTGCATAATTTTTACTTTCATCATATAAAAAATTAGAAATATCTGATTCTTCAGAAATAATATGAAAATCATCACTAAGAGAATTAAAATAATTTATAATTAGCTCTTGGCTTAGCAAATCTCCTTCTGTAACATAACTGTTATCCCATTTTAATCTTTTTTTATTGCGCAACCTTAACATATTACCAAGATTTTTTTTAATTACTATATATATTTCTCTACAAATACTCATGTATGATCTCCACTTTTTTTTCAATTAAACATCTAACTATTTCAAGATCAATTATATCATCAATATCTAGTCCACAAATTTTATCCGCAACTTCAAAACCAACATTATTTCCAAGAAAATTTGGACTACAATTTTTTGGCTTTCCTCTAAAAATATCTGTGTTATAAATCTTATAACGTTTTTCGACTTTTTGTCTTCTTATCATTGATTTGCCATAATCATTAAAAGTAGGATGGATTTTATTATCTTTTACAGCATACAATCTAGATTCAGCTTCAACAACTATATTCATAGCACTATAATCAGAATTATTTAATAAAAAATTAATACATTTTTTCACCTTTTCATAATCACGAAAAACAAAAGTCGGCCTTAGCCAAACAAATATATCAGGGTATTCGATATTAAATAAATCAAAATTCTGATATAAATCGACTAAAATATCTTCCTCCATTGCCTCGTCTCTTGATGCAAATTCCGACCTTAGAAAAGGTACCTCTGCTCCATATTTTTTTGCGATTTTTGCATAGTCCTTTGAATCAGTTGAGCAAATAACCATATCAACATCTATTTTTTTTGCAAATTCAATTGAATAAGCCATTAACTCTTTTCTATTAATCTTTTGAATATTTTTATCCTTTAAACCCTTAGATCCAGATCTTGCAGGTATAACTGCATATATTTTTTTGCCTAACATTTTGTGCACTCCTTGTTAATTTATACTTATTATGTATCATTTTAATCAGTAAAAATATAAGTAATTTAATGATTTGAAAATAACATCATTTTATATTACAAATATTGCTAAAACAAATCCTTTTTTAAATATATTTGTTATTTCTGACATTCTGTCAACTTCTGAAACATAAATAACATATGCTATTCTAGGATTATCTCTGAATCGTTTCACACTTAAATAGTCTGGATGGATAAATCTATAAAAGAATTTATACAAAAGTGTTGACGGTATCTTTTTAGTCCTTACAATAATAATTAAAGTTTTGTTAAACAAATATTAAATTATTTAAAAGCAAAATGAAATCTTTAATTAAGAATATTTTAAATAAAATTGGTTATACTATTGTAAAAAGAAGAAACAATATTGAAGTTATAGATAAAAACATTTTGGCACAGTATTTCAACAAAGATGACTATATTCAAAGATATATGGCCGCAATTGAAAAATCCGATTCAAAGTCAAGTGATAACTTTTTTAAACAGAGAAGATACTACCCCGTTTTTCAAATGACCAGAAAAATAATTATGGAGAATATTCCTGGAGATTTTGCTGAATGTGGTTGTTGGAAAGGTCATTCAACTTATATGATATCAAGACTTCTAAAGGACAACAGGTTCAATAATACTTTTCATGTCTTTGATTCATTTGAAGGAGGACTCTCTGAAAAAAGTAAAGAAGATGATAATTCAAAAGTAAAGCTTAATAAAGAACAAATTAAAAAGGAAAAAACCATATTTTCTAGTTCGGAAAATAAGGTAAGAGATTTACTCTCAGATTTTGAGTTTGTTAAAATATATCCTGGCTGGATTCCTGAGAGGTTTCGGGAAGTAAGAGATAGAACCTTTTCATTTGTTTTCATTGATGTTGATTTATATCAACCTATCCTTGATAGCCTTGAGTTTTTTTATCCCCGCCTTTCAAAAGGTGGTACCATAGTATTGGATGACTATGATTCTACACAATTTCCAGGGGTTAAGATTGCAGTAGACAGATTCTTAGGAAAGAATATACCTTATTTCTTTTTTGCTGATTCAATGGGTAGTTTCATTATTATAAAATAATTCAATTATTTTCTTTTAATTTTAGTAAACACATTCCTCAGCTTTCCTATAACCCTTAATTTTACTTTATCCAATGTTTCCCTATCCATGCCTAATATTTTAGGGAAATAATTACTAATTAAAACTGTAACTATAGTATATATAATTGCAGATAATATTAAAGATAATATAGCTTTATCATCTAAAAAAGGAATGAAATCTACAATATATTTCGATAATAATGCTAATATAAATAAAATTGCAACACTGCCAAATTGATGGAGAAGAAACTTTGAGAATGAAAGCTTTAAATATCTGGTATTAAAATACAACCATACATTTACAATAATTATATTCAAAATAACCATTTTTATTGCCAGGCCCAGAGCTCCTGATTCTAATCCAAACATGCTCTTTGGGGCTAACAAGAAATAAATCATCGGCAAACCTAAAATCATTCCAGTAATTCCAATATTTCTATATAGTTTGGTCTGTCCGGTAGCATAATACACTGTGCTGGTCAATTGCCCATAAGTTTGATGGATAGGGTAAAAAGCCATTATCAAAACTACTACTCCTGCGCTTCTATATTCTTCTCCTCCAATTATCAAAACAACTTTATCGTACTGTACTGCAACAAAACATGAAAGATATGCCGTAATTAAATACATTACCGGTAAATACTTCCTGAACATTGCTCTAATGCTTTTAATATCTTTCTTACCGAATGATACAGAAAATTCCCTCATTAACAGTGGGGTCAAGGAAACAGTAAACAGGGATATAATAGCACCTATTTTAAATGAAAGAGTAAAATATCCCTGCTGAATACTTCCTCCAAATTTTTGAAGAAGCCAGCGATCCACAAGCACTGTAACAAGCCCGACAATAGTATATGTTATCAGAGGATAAACATATCGATATAAATCTCTGAAATACTGTTTTCCCTCTTTTTTATCAATTCTTGGTACAAATGTATCAGGGTATCCTTTTCTTCTAGCAATAGAAGTATAAAGAATGATTAATAAAATAATGATAAAATAATGATACGCAAAAAGGGTAATCAGATTTAATCTATTTAAGAAAAATAAAATAGTTATTATTAATATACCTATAATCTTCTGAACTATCCTGGTTTTCCCGGCATTAACAGTTAAACCATATGCATCCATGATTTTGGTCTGCACATGTAAAACCCAGAATAATATTGAGTACACAACAGCCAAATAAATTATTTGATTACTTTGATCAATCCATATTTTATTACTAAAACCTATTACCGTGGAAATTATTACAAAACCTAAAACTAGGACTATAAATACAGTCATTATTAATCGATAAAAATTGACTATCTTTTTATCTTCTTTTTTCTGAGACAGCTTGGTAAAAAACCAGTATGAGCTTCCAGTATCCATTGAGTTCATTACATTATCAAAAAATGCAGTCATGAAACCAAAGTTGCCATAAACCTCAGGTCCAAGACCCCTGGGAACCATTAATTGTATGATCGCACTGATTCCCCCACTGAAAAAATTAGAAGATAGTTTAAAAGCATATCTTTTCCTTAATGTATCTTCCTTTTTATTAGTGGTTTGTTTATCTTTCAAACCATTCCCACCTTCATGAAATTACCTGACCGATTAATATATTAAAAATTTATTATTTCCCTTAGAAAATTCACTTTTTTATCAATTATGAAATTAAGCCGGTCATCCCTTTTATTTAAAGACCCATTGAATAATATCTTCCTAAAACCATAAATTGATATTTGATTTTTAAATCAACTTATAAAATATAGTAAACTACCTGATTATAGACGGCTTACGTAATAATTTTTTAAACTGTGTTTGTGAAATCATTTTGGAAAGTTTATTTATATCTATCTTTTCATACTTTACATTGTGTTTTAAATAATTTTTCATATTTGAAGTATGACTAAATAAATACTTTTCTCTTATATTTGCTATATTATTTAATGTTATTTTATTATTATGTAGATCTATAACATTATAATTAAAGTCCACTTTTAAGTTCTTATTATAATCTAAAAAATCTACAACCAATGACTTGTGTAATTTCCTCAAATCCTGCATTACTTCAATGACATCAATATTTAACAAATTCTTCGATATACTTTCATAATTCCTATCTATCAAATCAAAGGCTTTTTTATATGCAGATTCAATAATAAAGTCCATATGTTTAAGATATGAAATAACTTTCCATTTATATAAAAGGTTTGACCCATAATATCCTTCCCTGTATTTATTTACTATTCCCGGTTTTCTGATGAAATTTAAAATTTCTTTTGGAGAATCCCATAATTCTTCTTTAGTTTCATTAATAAATCCATCATAAATTTCTTTCATTTTTAAATTATATACATAAATTTGAATATCTTTAATAAAATCAAAAACTGAAAAACCTAAAAAACTTAGAACATTATATAATCCTGAAAGCACGAAATCATTATAGAAAATTGCAATAGTAAGATGAAACTTACGACACTCAATATAATCTTCAAATCCCAAAGTACTATTTTCCACACATATTTCTTCAATCTCAGCTGTAACTATATCAATATCTGAATCTAAAAATTTATAAATTCCAAAACATCTTGGAAGTATGCGATATTTTGTAACCATTTTGTACTTTTCTCTTTCAGTATCTTTTACTAAGCTAGCACCTGGTAGCATCATAAGCTGAAATGTCGCTAATACTTCAATACCATTGTCTATTAAATCTTTTATACTTTTCATGTGGGCTTGAATTGTATCTCCAGGCAAGCAAAGTATAACATCAGAATTAGAAGAGGAATCAGGATGTAAATTTTTTGTTTTCTCTGCTATCCATAAAATATCTTTTAATGGAAGATTTTTTCTTTTTATATTTCTTAATACTACAGGATCAGAAGATTGAATAGAAGCAGTTACACTAATCGCACCTGAAGTAATTTCTGCAGATTGTAAAATTCTATGCTTCTTTCTTTTTCCTGTATTAAGGGTGATTTCCCATGGCCAGTTATATTTTTTTTGGAATTTCGAAATAATATTACAAAACTCTACATCTTCTTTAAACATACCAAAATTTGCATCTGTGATACTAAGTTTATCTGAATTGTCACACCTTTCAGCAATATATTTCAATTCTTCCTCTAAAACATTTACATCACGATGAATAATTTTATTCCAATATTTCAGTCCATCATAACAATATGTGCAAGAAAATGGACATCCTCTTGTTGTTTGAATCATCGGTTCTAATTTACCGAAATACTTATCAAAATAATTATCCAAATATGGTGATGGTGAATTTTGTATATCTATTCTATCAAGAATCTCACCAAAAAATAATTTATCCTTAATAATTGAAACTGTATTCGGTAAACACATTCTCTTTATTTTTTCAATTTTTCGTCCAGACTCTAAAAAAGCTTCTACCAATCTGGTGAATGATTCTTCACCTTCATATAATGTATAGAAATCAATCCAAGGGGCATCTCTCATAAAATTTAACTGTTTTTCATAATCTATAGGAAAATTAGGCCCCCCATACACAATTATCGCTTTAGGGTATAATAATTTAATGCGTTTAGACATCTCTATATTAAGGTTTTGATTCCAAATATAATTGGAGAATCCAATAATAAATGGTTCTTCTTTATTCAATTTCTCTATTAAATCATTTATAAATTTAAATAAATATATTTCTCTATCGTCAGGTAATCTTCTTTTACAATATGAAGCTATCATACCTATTGCAAGAGGCATTTTATCCATAGCAAGTATCTGGTAATCATGTGTAAGATCACAAAGAAATATATTTTCTCTTGATTTAATTATTTTCCTCACTTTAACTAAAAAATTTTTCGCAATTATAATATAATTATAAAAAAAATAAAACAATAATTCACTTTTTTATTAACAATATAAATTCAAAATTTTATATTTTTAAAGTACAATAAATTGTAAAAAATGATTTAGTATAAAAAAACTAAATATAGTGCTCTTAACTTTTTATTTCATCAGCAACAATTTGCCAAAAATATTTTTCTTCGGTACTGCTTCTCTTTATATACTTTTCTTTATAATCACTATAGGCTTTGCTATCTATAATCTTTTCTTTTCCCCAATCAATATCATATACCTCATCAATATTAGTATAATTTTTATTTAAACTTGAACTATATGCCAAAATATACGACTTATCAATTTTAGATTGCTCCATTTCACTAGTTGAAAAAAATAATATTGGCTTATTGTATAATACTGCAAAACTTAAAGCAGTACTGAAATGCGCAAGAACTATTTTTGCATCTCTAATTAACTCTAAAGTTTTCCCATAAATAACACTTCTCTCACCAAAATAATCAATTAGATTATTATATTTAGACCTAGGATGAGCAGCAATAACAACTTCAAATTTAATTTCTCCTTCTATATATTCGAAGAATTTGCATAGCTTAGAATAATATTTTTTTGGACTATCAAACTTTTTTGCACCCATCTTGATACGGTATATATCAAAAGGTAAATATTCATCAACAAATACCGCATAATTTTTATTTCTGAATTCATCTATCGGTGTTTTCTGTTTATCTTCTAGATATAAATCGTAATCAAGAGTATGTCCCCAAATAATTTTGGTATTTTTTCCAATTGGTGGTTTATAATTAACTACTGTCTGCGAACCACCAGCCAATATGTAATCGATAGGTTTAATCATTAGCCAGCTAATCGGAATTTTTGTAAGTATTTGTTTTTTTAGTTTATTTATATTCAAATCTCTAATTTTTCTAATAAAATAAACTATTCTTTCTTTGATTAGTAACTTTTTGTTATCTTTAATATTTTTATATATTGGTATAGTATTTGCATAAAGCACACTGTATAAAATACCTAATTTTGATAATTCTCTAAATAAAAATAATATCTTATGATCAAAACCAAATGTTGATATAACCATGGTATCTAACTTTAAATTGTTTACTTCTTTTGCAACATCTTTTCTTTTTGCAAATATGCTTACATTAGTACCCTTATAATTAACTATTCTTGAAGTTATTGATGATTCGCACTCAAATAATGGTGTTAAATCCCATACTTCCACGTTAAATCCATTGTCCCTCATTATTTTCACACCAAATCTCTCATAATCTCTACTGCTAAATGAAGTTTGGACGATATATATTATTTTTCTTATTTTCAAGATATTCCTTAATCCTTTAAAATCTATTTTTTTATAATCTTATCGTATTTGATACTTATACTCTAAGCTGCTCTACCTTTTCGATTCTTAAAAGTTTTTATTATAATTAGAATTCTCTCTCCTAATGGAAATTTTTTTAAAATACTCTTTATAATATTCTTTAGCTTAAACTTATTTACAATAAATAAACTCCTTTTTAATTCATATGCATAATCATATTGATATATTGAACAATTATCTTTTTCAAAAAGTGCAAATACATAGTCATTTGAATTTACCGTTCGGTATTCAACTAATTTAAATCCTGCCTTTGAAACACATTTAAAAAGAGTATTAATAGAAAAATAGTAGAAATGAGCATTCTGTAAAGGAGGTAACTGGTTCATTATGCCAGGAATTTCAATAAATAAATATCTATTTACATATTTACTAAGCTTTTTTATTTGCATAATAGGATCTAAAAAATGTTCTACTACATGGATAAGGAGTGCAAGATCATAGGTTTTATCTATCTCCCCTATAGATCCCTGAATCATTTTAATCCCTTTTTCTCTGCCTAGTTTTACAAGTTTTCTGCTATAATCAATTCCTGTGACTTCTTTGCCCATTCTTTTAAAGGGGATTAAATTCGTACCACCTGCAGCACCAATCTCGCACACTGATTCAAATACTATTCCTGACTCATTTAGGAAATCGATAAACATGAACTTATAATATTTTTGAAGGTCTAAAGGAATATATTTATAATTGACAGCATTTTTATATTTATTTAAAAATATTTCTTCAATAGATTCTCCTTCATATATATTCCTATACTCATCAGATCTATAGAATTTTTCCACACTTTCAGCTATTAGCCTTGGGGAACTATATATTAAACCACATTTCATGCATACAACAGTGCATTGATCAATACCATAACGATCATTTCTAAAAAGTATTTTACTTTCCTCTGAGCCACATAAATTGCAGTTAACTTCTTCAAGTTTATATATATTATCCCTGATTGCATTTTTATATAATTCAATATTCTTTTTCTGGCTAGTCGATACATTTATAATTGGATAACTATTAAACATTCCCTCTAAATAATCCTCCTTATTCAACAATTGTAGTTAATTATATGTTTTATTTTGATTGTTAGCAGAATAAAATATAGTTCAATGCTCTGATAACTCTTTACCAACAAGTTCTCCCACCATCAATAACTAATGTAGAACCAGTCATATAGGAACTCGCATCTGAAATTAAAAATAAGATTGCTGCTTTATATTCATTAACATCAGCCATTCTTCCTAGTGGGATCAAGTTAGTTAATTTATTAGTAAATTCTTTTTCTTGCTTATCGTATACCCCACCTGGACATATTGTATTAACCCGGATACCATTATTTGCCCAGTATGTCGCCAGGTATTTTGTAAGACCAATTAAAGCATGCTTAACAATTGAATACGTAATGGGCTTCACTATCTGTTCATCCTCTTTCAAATTGCTTTTCCTATATATCCTTTGATCAGGGGCTATTAATCCCAGATCAGAAGAAATATTTAAAATAACACCTTGATTTTGTCGTACCATAGCGCTTCCAAATACTTGACTGCATAGAAATGCACCAGTTATACCTACTGATAAATCTTCATCCCATACTTTCTTTGGGAAATTTTCAAACCTTGTCCAGTTATACTTATTTATATTATTTTCCACTTTTGGATTATTGGAGGCATTATTTATTAATATATCAATCCTGTTTTGCTTTTTTAATATTTTTCTATTTATTTCATCTAGTTGTTCTTTCGAAGTTATATCTACTTCATGTGCTTCAACTTCTTTACCATATTCCTTTTTTAAATAATTAACTGCTTTCTGCAATCTCTTACTATCTACATCCAGTATTATAGGAAAGCCGTCCCCATCCAAAACTGCTTCTGCGTGCTTTACACCTAATAAACCTGCACCACCGGTGATGATGCAGGTCTTATCACTAATCTTAAATCTATTTATGGTGCTCATATTTCATATCTCCTGGTCTGACCTCCATCAATTATAAATGCTGCTCCAGTCGTAAATGAGGAACAATCAGAGGATAAGAAAACAACACTTTGTGCAATTTCTGATGGAGTCGCAAATCTTTTTAATGGAATTTCTTTATCAATATATTCTTCTTTTAACTCAGGATGCTCCTTCAGAATTTCTTCCCACCTACCACCATCAAAATAAACATTACCTGGAACAACACAATTGACCCTAATCCCAAAATTAGCAAGTTCTGCAGATAAGTTTGAAGTTAGTGATAAGAGTGATGATTTTGCGGCAGAATAACCATAGGGAGCACCGGTTCTTTCAAGACCTGCAATAGACGAAACCAATACAATGCTTCCACTTTTATTTTTTTTCATTACTGGAACAAATTCATCTAACAGCTTAACAGTACTGAGAAGATTAATATCAAGAAACCTTTCCCATTCAGATGACAATAATTTATTATTTGATAATGGCTTACCGCTTCCCAGATTTGGGACCAAAATATCCACACCGCTCCACCTGCCTAAAACAAAATCCCTTAAAGATTTAATATTCTCCAATTTTGTCATATCTCCCCTAAAAGAACTAATGTTCTCACTCCCATATCCTGAAGACAGTTCCTCTAAGGTTCTGGCTAATTTATCCTTACTTCTTCCATTAATTATTACCTTTGCACCTTCCTGCAAAAATACTTCTGCAGTAGCTCTACCAATGCCAGAAGAAGAAGCAGTTACAATTACATCCTTATCTTTTAGTTTTAAATCCATAATATGAATAAAAGGCTATATATTAAAATTATCTACATACTCTTTCACAAAATCTAACTGCTTTGTAATTGTTTCTCTTTCATATCCATCTTCCCCTCTTGCAGCTTGCAAAATAATACTGCCACTATATTCTATCTCTTTTAGGGCTTTGAAAAAACTATTAAAATCAGCATTGCCATCTCCTAATGCAACTGTATTTCCGCCAAGTGCTCTATCCTTTATGTGAATATTATTAATAAGTCCTCCCAGAGTTGTAATTTCCTCATCAGAATCATAACCTAAAGCAGAGCTGTTTCCTATATCATAATTTGCTTTTACCCGGGGGGTTTTAAATGATTTAATATATTCTTTAAGAATTTGAGGTGGATAATCTGTCTCAAGACCAAAATAAATATTACTATCCTTCTGTTCTTCCAGGAGATTTAGTAAGAAATCTTTAAACATTTTTTTTTCTGCAGAACTCTTAATAGAGGAACTGTCAACTATCGGAATTTCAATTAACTTTATGCCTAAACCCCTTGCTGAAGTTATTATTTTTTCTAAAAAGAATTTATTCTCCTCATATAGCATTTTATGGGTTTTATTATTTTCTGCTTTAAAGAAAGGTCTTCTCATAAAATAATCAAAACATATGGAATTTACCCTGATACCTGTTTCTATAATCAAAGTTCTTATTTCTTCAATTCCATTCTTACTCCATAATGGATTTTCTTCATAGTTTTCATAATCGAAAATAAATTCTATCTCATCAATGCCTATCTGCCTGGCAATTTTAAATTCCTCTTTCCAGTTTTCAAAAGGGAAAAACTGTATTCCCCTGCCTCCGGGTTCAGTCAACCTTCCCTGCATTATCCCATATGTTATCATAATTCATACCTTTACATCTAAAATACTATTACTTTTAAAAAGCATAAGGGGAGGGGGCAGATCCACTTTTAGATTTTTTATCCTTGCTCCAGTCTTTGATCTGTTTAATAATATCAATGCCTACATTTTTACTCCATGTTTCAAGTAATTTACCGGTTATCTCTCCCATTTTTCCATTACCTATTTTCGCACCGTTTAATGAAACAACAGGCAGCATACAGAATGGCGTCCCTGTCATAAAAGCTTCATCAGATTCATGGACATCATAAGGTTCAATATTTCTTTCAATACATTCTAGTCCCAGCTGATCTGCAAGTTCAAAAATGTACCCTCTGCTGATGCCTCTTAATATATTTCTGGGTTCTGGTGTAATTATTACCTTACCCCTGATTATAAAAAAATTGTCTCCTGTTCCCTCTGCAATGAAGCCATCAGTATCAATCAAAAGAGCCCAATTATTATCTCCTTTATATCCTGATACCTCTATATTGGCCATTAAATAATGCAATCTGCTTCTATTTTTAACTTTCGGATCCAGCAAATATGCCGGAATTGCTCTCTGTGAAGGTATTACTGCATTAATGCCATTATCATAAAGAATTCCCATTGAAGATACTGTCCATCTTAATGGAAAATCAGCAATGATTATATTGGGACCTTCAGGGATACCGACATTTCCCTGATATATAGAAAGCAGACCCCTGGACACATCAATCATAACTCTGTGTTCATCATCCGGTCTAAAATCAGGCTCATTCATTTTTATAGTCTCATGGACCTTTTCTTCCATTTTCTTAATGGTCATATTCATTGGTATCCTAGTATATTTTATGGAAGCATATAGTCTCTCCAGGTGTTCTTTCAATTTAAATTGAACTTTATTAAAGGAACGTGTCATTTCAAAAACCATATCTCCGAACATTAATGCAGAATCATAGATGCTAATTCTCGCTTCGGATTCCGGGATAAATTTGCCATTAAAAAAAACTACTCTACTCATAATTATATGACTCCTATCTTCATAAAAAAATAATATAAAATCAAAAAATATTTTAATTCTTATAATTTATTTTGTATTTCTTAAATTTGTTTTTTACTTCAGGATAGGATAAAAGTGATTTTCCATATTTGTTGTAATTTTTAGATGATTCATTAAATAAAATTTCGGCTTCATCTTTTTTTATATGCTTATCCTTCTTACACTCAATAATTAATGATGTAAGAGGATCTCTATCAAAACCGGTTAGTTTAAAATTTATTTCATATCTGCCATCTACCAAACGGTGTATCAGATTATGTTTTTTATAAAACTCCTTATTTGTATTTATCCAAACCGGTTCCATATCAGTAACATGCAGGGGTTCCCTCATCTCTTCAACAGAAGAATTACAAAATCCACTTCTTGCTATATCATCAAAACCCAATTTTTTTAACATTATATTCAGCATTTCAAGATCATATGAATAGATATGAGCATACCCTCCAATAAACTCACCAATATTTCGATCCAGCAATACAGTATCCTGACCCGGTGAAACAATATAATTCATTAGCATTCCACCAATTCCTAAATCAGTCCTGATATTTTCATCTTCTAACCTGGCCTCATTAAAGAAATCTATATCTTTTTCAACATATTTATTACATAAAAGCTCCAGATCAGGAGTTAATATTCTGAATACTCCACCTGGTTCCAATATCCTGTTTATTTCAGATAAGATAATCGGCAGTCTATAGTGTGGGATATGTTCAAAAACATGGGAACAAAATACGATCGAACAGCTCTTGTCGGGTAAATCAATATTAGCAGCATCACCAGCTATGATTGTTTTAGTAGTCTTCTTTATTTTGTGATCAATAATATACCAATTCTTTTTAAACCATATTGGACTTGCTCCCAGATTTAATCTGATATTTCTCATATTTTCCCTTCTAAATTAAATGCACAAATTATTTTTTTTAAAAAACCACTCGCATATTTCCTTATCTTCTATGGTGTCTATTTCCCAGGTTTTCCAGAACTCCATCTCATATACACCAATCCTGCCACCAAGACGGTTATTGTATTCTTTCAGTATTGATGGTTTAAAAATATAGATTGAACCGTTTTCAACATACTGTATTTCTACATCCTGCCTTCTGGCCCTGTTTTGATAATCATAATTCATACTCATAAAACCACTATTTATTTTTTTCCAGATAAAAAAATCCTCCAGCTTAGCTGCTGAAAAAGATGAGTCAACTCTTTGAGTCTGGAAATCTGTAATTGCTTTTTCTATATCTTTTTTTCCGCGAAGAGGAGATGTTGCCTGAAGAAAAATCACCAAGTCGATCTCTTTTTTTTCTTCAATAACTGAAATAGCATGAAGTAATGCCTCTTCTGATGTAGAAAAATCTGTTGCCAATTCCCCAGGTCTGCGAATTGCTTTTGCACCATATTTACAGGATATATCGATTATTTCATCATCATCGGAACTTACATATACTTCATCGATCAACTTGCAGCTTCTTGACTGCAGAATACTCCAACTAATTAAAGGTTTACCACAAAAATCTATAATATTTTTTTTTGGTATTCCTTTAGAACCACCCCTTGCAGGGATTATTGAAACAATCATCTTGTGATATCCTCAATTTAGTTTAAGATTTTTTTATCAATAATCTGGTAACTCTTATCTGATGAGATTGCTGTAATCATTAGATAGACAATCATTCAATGACTCTACTATTGTATTTATCCAGAAAGTCTACCAGTTCCATAATGCACCCATCGCCGCCATTCGAACTTAACACTTTATCTGTTATAGCTTTTACATTTTCTGATGCATTATTTGGACAAACACCAAATCCGGCATATTCAATTGCATCAATATCATGCTTGCTGTCACCTATAAAGCAGATCTCACCAGTTTTATAACCATCCATGTTCTGAATTTCTTTTATTTTAGACACTTTATCCTTACAGTTAGAATAAAAATAATGAGGTTTAAATCTATTATTAAAATATTTTACTATAGGAGTATCTTCACCTGTGATAAGACCAATTTTATAACCTCTTTCTTTAAGTTCGAATATAGCATCAATATCCTTGAAATCCAGTTGTTTAGTTTCCTGTCCCTCACTGTTAATCTGTACTTTCCCATCAGTAATAACACCATCAATATCTATTAAAACAAGCTTAATCATGTTTGCTATCCCCTTAACTTTTTCCTTACTTCCTCTTCATCTTTCGATAAAATTTTCTTGCCAGTGCCCAGAGCTTTTTTAATAGTTCTTATATCTGTTACCAAACGAATCAAATCAGGAATTTCAATTGATGCTGCCTGGTCGGATCCATACATTGTTCTCTCCAGGGTAATATGTCTTTCAATCGAAGTAGCTCCAAGAGAAACTGCTGCACTGGTTACTATTCTTCCTACCTCATGTCCACTATATCCAATATTGCAATTATATCTCTTCTGCAAAGTATTAATTATTCTTAAATTAGCATCTTCATTTTTCATTGGATAGGTGCTATTGCAGTGCATAATTTCATATGGGCAACCAGCATTCTTAAATATGTCTACTGCTTCATCTATTTCATCCAAAGTACTCATTCCTGTTGAAATATATGTGTATTTTCCCTCACTCGCTACCATTTCTAATAATTCTTTATTAGTTAACATAGCTGAAGCTATTTTATTGTGTTTTAAATCATAGTTTCTAAGAAATTTTTGGGATTCATTATCCCAAGCAGAAGCAAACCAATCTATCTTCTTTTCATTACAATATTTATCTATGATATCATATTCCTTTTTACCAAACTCAAGCCCTTCTTTCTGTTCTCTCTGTGTCGTACCCCAGGGACTGTCCCTGAGACCATCCAGATATTCTTTACTATAGACTAGATCGATATTCCTTTTTTGAAATTTAACTGCATCACATCCAGCTTCAGCAGCTCCATCAATCAGCTGTTTGGAGATTTCGATATCACCATTATGATTGATTCCAATTTCTGCAATTATAAATAGCTCATCCATTTAAATTTCCTCCCAATCTTATGCAATTTGCTGATTATTAAAAATTTTTTTTATCCTTAATATTAATAAAGAAGTTAGCTAAGAATACAATAATTATTCCCATAACTACACTTAAAAATAAAAATACTGTAATATTTCTGATCCTTCTATTATCAACTCTATAAATTGGATTTTCGGATAACAAATTTATCCTATCTATAATTATTTCTTCACTTTTTATAAGGTTTTGACGCAATCCATTTAAATTATTTATTTCACTATTATTATCAGCAACTTTTATATTATATATACTTATCTCTTCTTTAATAAAAGTTATCTCATCTTCGATCTTATTAGGCGGAATCACTATATTGTAGTATAGAGTACTTACCTTATCTTCTTCTAATTTAGTAACCAGGTTATTATTATACTCTATGATATAATCATAAAGCTTGACATAAAGAGTATCAATATCAATTTTTAAATTGGAGATCATTTCATCAAGGGTTTGGTTTTCATATTCTAGGACTTCAATATCTGCCTCTATTTGATTTGTGATTTGATTAAGTGCTTCTTTGTTTTCACTTCTGATATAATTATCATATGAATCTATAAGAATTAAAGCTATCTCATTTGCTAAACCACTATCAGGATGTGACACACCTACTTTGAAAATATTAGCTTTACTGCTTTTTTCAATAGATACATCACCGGAACTTAATAGCTTAGCATAGTCTATTTGAGGTGATAGGTCCTTTAGTGATTCGAATATATTAGTGGACATAAAAGTAGATGGTGTATTATCTGAATTGAAATAATTAAGGGTTAATTCACTTCCAGGATATTTCTCAGTCAGGTCACTATTTATATAAACTTCTTCTAGATCTATTTGATATACAGCTTTATAGTTTAAGGGTTGAAGGAAAGTATATATAAATCCCAATATCATTACAAAAATGATTGTAGCTACAAGCCACCATTTTCTTTTTGCTATAATCTTAAATACTTCTTTTAGATCTATTTCATCCTTATTAGAGGTATTTGCCTGTTTATTCATTCTTGTATTCTCCTCCGGAATGTGTAAAATTGATAATACTAAATTTTTAAATCTCAAAATATATTAAGCATATTCTATACTAAAACAATTTAAGTTAAAATAGAAGCTAACTATAAATTTATAGTTTAATAAACATCCTTAAAATTATAAATATATTCATTTTTATATTAAATAAATTAAAAAACTTTTATAAATTATTAGTTTAAAGGAATATTAAAATGAAAGAAAAAATAGTGAATTCAATTGAATTACACAAAAAACTTTTAAACGAATTTGAAGAATCTAAAATTAATCTATTAATAGAAATATCTAAAAAAATTACTGATGCGTTAAATAAAAAAGGATTCATATACTTATGTGGAAATGGCGGTTCAGCTGCAGACTCACAACACATAGCAGGTGAGTTTATTGGTAGATTTAAAAAAGATCGTAAATCACTACCTGCAGTAGCATTATCTACTGATACTTCAATCTTGACATGTATTAGCAATGATTTTAGTTTTGAAGATATTTTTTCAAGGCAAATTGAAGCATTAATAAAGCCTGAAGATATATTGTGGTCATTCTCTACAAGTGGTAAATCCCCAAATATAATATCCGCAGCAAAAATTGCCAGGAAAAGAGGGGCAACAGTTATAGCATTTACAGGGAAACCTGGTAGCAAGCTAGAAAAAATTTCAGATCTATGCCTTTCAGTAGATACAGAATTATCAAGTGCCGCTCAGGAAATACATCAAATAGCCTATCATATTATATGTGAGCTTGTTGAAAACGAATTTTGTTAATATTTTGTATATTATAGCAAAAGGAGGAAAAGAAAATTAATAAGTTACTACGCTGGAATATTTGCTTTCATACTATTCAAAATGTATGTTAATATCTCTGTTATTCTAGAATTGAAATACGATTTTAACTATGATAAAAATGCAAATTCTATTACAAATTACTTTCCTTTTCACATAACTAGAAGCTCAAAATATATAAAGTGTATTGAAGCTCTTTATTTATATTGACAACAGCTAATATAAATCAGTTATTAAATGGAAAAGAAGATATTTATTATACTATATACCAGTATCCTTAAATCTGATTTGCAAAGAGTATTATCTTATCTGTATATGTTGCACCCGGAGCCCATTTACCATTTAGATGATTCAATGTTGTATCTCCAGTATACCTATAATGGTAACTTCCAAAATGTCTTGGATCATATGTTGCATTACAATACATATTTACATGACTGGGGTAATAATACCATGCAAGATGTGCATAATGTGCAATGATTCCCAGTTCCTCGGTTGCGAAACTATTACCGGGAACTCCTCCACCAGTTGCTCCTATTCCTACAAAATTATTTTGTGACGGACTGACATCCCCTGTATATTCCAGGAATCCGGTCTCATGGATCATCTGGGCCCATGCAATATCTGCTCTTATATTAAACAGCTTACCGTATTTTATATAAATAGGAGCAATATTTCTGGCCCATTCTACTTTAGTGGAATTCCTATCTTCAAATATTTTTACGAGTTGTTCCACGGTTACTTCAGTATAGCCTATAACACTTGTATTATTGGTGATGAGAGAAGTATTAACCGGATATGTCTCTTCAACTATTTCTTCAGCTTCCTCCACTACAATCTCCTCAACTATAGCTTCCTCCACTGTGACTGATGAGGTAGTTTCTTCAGATACTACTCCGTCATCATCTTTTACAGTAAGGGTAACCGTATATTCACCGGCTTCGGCATATATGTGGACAGGAGCTTCTCCGGTTCCGGTAGACTCGTCCCCAAAGTCCCAGGCACATTCAGTTATCTCCCCATCGGAGTCTATCGAACCTGAACCATCAAAGACAAGCTCTTCTCCTGCTGTTATAGTGTACGGTCCTCCTGAATCTGCCGTCGGGGCTATATTTGGCTCTTCTACAGTAGCAGTTATGGTATCTGTAGCTTCAATATCTTCAAATGCTGTGACTTTAAGACCCACTTCATATATCCCCGCTTCTGTAAAGATATGATTTATTGTAGTGGTTTCTACAGTTTCATCATACGTTCCGTCCCCATCCCAATCCCAGGAATAGGTAATAGTGGTACCTTCAGTATCAGGAGATATGCTGCTTGAAGAAGCGTCGAATATTACTTCTTCGTCTACCTCTGCTGTTATATCTTCTCCTGCATCAGCTATTACTGTCTGTTCAGGATGGATTTCAGCAACCAATTCCTCTGCTACAATCTCCTCGACTACAGCTTCCTCAACCATGACCACAGAAGTAGCCTCGTCAGATACTACTCCGTCATCATCTTTTACGGTAAGGGTAATCGTATATTCACCGGCTTCGTCATATATGTGGACAGGAGCTTCTCCGGTTCCGGTAGACTCATCACCAAAATCCCAGTTATATTCAGTTATCTCTCCATCGGAGTCTGTTGAATCTGAACCATCAAGGGTGAGTTCCTCACCAGCCGTTACAGTGTACGGTCCTCCTGTATCTGCTATAGGAGCTTTATTTGGTTCTTCTATGGTAACTGCTACTGTATCTGTAGCTTCAATATTTTCAAATGCTGTGACTTTGAGGCTAACTTCATATGTCCCTTCTTCCATGAAGATATGGGTTGTTATGGCTGTTTCTGCAGTTTCATCATAAGTACTGTCTCCATCCCAATCCCAGGAGTAGGTTATTGTAGTGTCCGTATCATCAGGAGATATGATGCTTGCAGAAGCGTCGAATATTACTTCTTCATCTACCTCTGCTGTTATATCTTCTCCTGCATCAGCTGTTACTGTCTGTTCGGGAGAGGCTTCTTTAATGTCCAATCCTTCTATTACTTCATTTGTATATATAATTATCTTATTGGTATATGTGCTTCCCGGGGCCCATCTGCCGTTTAGATGTCCTAATGTTGTATCCCCAGTATACCTTGTATGGGTATCACCAAAGTGCCTTGGGTCATATTCTGAACTGCAATATTCATTTACATGATCAGGATAATAATACCATGCAAGATGTACGTACTGCGCTATTATACCCAGTTCTTCGGTGGCAAAGCTGTTGCCAGGAACTCCACCGCCGGTTGCGCCTATTCCCACAAAATTATTCTGTTCGGGGCCGACATCTCCTGTAAACTCTAAAAAACCAGTCTCATGGATCATCTGAGCCCAGGCAATATCTGCCCTGATATTAAACAGTTCACCGTACTGTACATATAAAGGAGCCAGCCTTCTTGCTCTTTCGGCCTGTGCAGAATCCCTGTTTTCAAATATTTTTACCAGGTCGTCTGCGGTTATATCAATATAGCCTATTATACTTGTATCATTGGTAATTGTTTCAAACTGATTAATTGTTTCATCTTCAACCAGAATGCTGTCTGGATCTTCTTCCGGCTCCTCCTCTTCATTCACTACAGGATCCTCTACCGTAACTGTAGTCTGTACCGTTGATGAAACTGCTCCATCATCATCTTTTACAGTAAGAGTAGCTGTATATTCTCCTGCTTTGCCATATGTATGTACTGGAGCTGCTCCAGTTCCGGTAGACTCATCACCAAAGTCCCAGTTGTATTCTGCTATCTCCCCATCGGAGTCTGATGAGCCCGAGCCATCAAAGGCAAGCTCTTCTCCTGCTATACTTGCATACGGTCCACCAGGATTCGCTGTAGGATTAAGATTAGTCTCTACAATGCTATCTTTTATTATATTTACTTTAACATTTGCTATGCTATAGTGGTTGTCCTTATCATAGGAATAAACATAGATTATGTTCTCACCCTCATTAAGTTTTTCAATATCTATAGGAAGGCTCCATCCGCTACTTAAGACTCCTGTGCTTCCCTGTGTATTGTTATCAAAACTACTTAAGCTTCCCAATAGATTGCTTTCATTTCTTTCGGTACCTCTATAGAATTCGACTTTTTTAAGTTCTATAGCAGGATTGTTCTTTAAGTCTGCCGACCAACCATTAATATTAAAGTTGCTTGAAATTATACTATTATTAGCTGGTTCATCGATTTTTATGGTAAATCCGGAAGAAGCCTCATCACTGCTCTGGCTATAATTTCCAGTACTCTTTTCAATTCCCTGGGAAAAAGTCTTTATCGCATTAAACAGACCATTAGCACTCCTTTCCCTGAAGTCAGCAGTTTTTAGAAGGTTATTCTCAGTGGGATTTGAGATAAAGGCAATCTCTACTAATGCTGCCGGCATAGTGGTATATTTTATAACCCTGAAATTAGCCGTTTTTACTCCTCTGTTTGCCCTGCCTGTCTGCTGGAGGATATTGGACTGAACGAGGCTTGCAAACTGGCTTGAACCACTTACTCCATTGGGATTCCAATAGGTCTCTGTACCATGAGCATATTCAGAAAATACAGAATTATTATGAATAGCTATAAAGATATCGGCTCCACTGCTATTAGCCATATTTACCCTGTGATCCAGGCTGTAATATACATCGCTTGTCCTTGTCATCACTACAAGAAAGCCATTTGCTTCTAGTTTACTTTTAAGCCTTAGCGCTATATCCAGATTGGGTTCTTTTTCCTTGAGATCAAATCTTGTAGCTCCGGGATCTCTTCCACCATGACCCGCATCAATAAATACCTTTATCTTACCTGCATCAGCATATAGTTCTCCACCGGTCGGAAGATAAATAAATGTCAGAATAAATACAGCTATAAATAAAAAAACAACTGAAGCTTTTAAATATCTAAATATTTTAATCATTGACCTTACCTTAACTATTCTTGATTAAATCATTATTTCTAAATATCGGCTCTGTTACATCAAGCTGCCCTAAAATATCTAATTTTTTACCATCTATATATAAAGTTACCGAATTAATTTCCTGAAACTGTGTCAGGGTATTTGCTATTGAATAAAGAAGAAGTATATCCGCGGCATCGCTAACAAATCTGTCATCTAACAATTCTTGTGAAAGATCTACCTTTGCATTGCCTTCTTCTATGGCCACAGAATTTATAATTGTAGTACCAGGTATAAGCGGAGTAAGAGAACCATCTATGGGTTTTTTCATTAATTCATATAATGCATCTACATACTTATTTTCTGAGGATATTATCCTTGATTCAGGAACCAGGTATTCCGCCATCTGGTCTGAATAGTAGACATTTATGGTTATGTCTTCAGCTTCAATCTGTTCCTCAAGTTCTTCTTCTACAGTAGTTTCTTCTACAGTAGTTTCTTCCTCAGTAGCTTCCTCTTCTGTGGATGTTTCTTCCTCTGATGTGGTTTCTTCCCCTGTAGCAGAATTTTCTTCAGTCCCACTTTCCAAAGCATCATTTGTACTGGACGCAGCATTCACATCTATTGAAGTATCATTTAATGGAGTACAGCTGAATATAAAGAGGGACATAAAAAAAATGCAATAGCATACAAAGGCTATTAGAGCTTTTTTACAAAGCTTTTTAGAAATTATATTATTTTTCATTACTACAAATTATATTATTTTTTATGCTATTAAATTACTATATTTATTTCTATATGTTTATTTAATAATATAATATACAAAATATTTACATAAATATTTAATAATGTCAAGTTATAGAGGATTTTTACTGACTAATGGTCACATTCATATTTATACTACTTTGAGCATATTTCCACCCATCACTAGAATTGTCATCATCTGTATAGGGTCCGCTAAAATGAATCCTTATCTGGAAACGGGATTTTCCTGCATTAATAACTTTTTGCAGCTCTTCCGATAGTTTAGATAAATTACTTGTGATATTTGGCGTATCATAGCTTGCAATAGGGATACCGTTTAAATTAAAATCATTTTGACTTATCGGTTCTGCTCCCCAATCGAGTACATTAATCCAGAGTGATTCAAAGAATGAGAGAGGGTCTCCTGATACTGAAGAATTGCTAAAAGTTAGTGATGCTGAGTTCACTGTCTTTCCAGCCAGGTTTGATATATCAAAACTTATAAACCCGCTGCATGGCTTATTACTATCTGAATCACCTGAATAAATATCTCCACCGATAAAAGTATCTCCTCCAAATTCGATATAACCACCCTCATTTTCCTTTCTCAGTAGATTAAGACTGGTAGGTTCTTGATCTATTATTATAGTACCAATATATGCGGTTATCGAAGCCTCAGATATATTTCCGGCTTCATCGGTTACACTGACCGATATAGTATAATCACCTGGATCACTGGGGGTATCCCATTTTGCTGGATTAAGGGAAATTTCTTCCAGTGAACCTCCGGATACGTTCCATGAATAAATAAGATCATCCCCATCAAGATCTACTGCATCAACAGAGATCTCATACTGCTCTCCCACATACAGGGTATCGGTAGATAGGTGGATTCCATTTATATCAGGACTTCTATTGCAGTTCCACGTCAGGGTAACACTATCAGATGTAGTCCCTTCTGAATTTTTTGCAGTAGCTGATAAAGTATATGATCCGATGTCCCTGGAGATATTTATCTGGACCTTACCCGGACCAAGCGACCCCAGGCTGTCATCTTTACTAAAAGCTATCTCAGGAAATGGTTCACCTGATATATCTGCAATTATACGATAATAACATATATCATCAGATTTGGAATAAACAGGACCCTCGTATATCTTAAGGCTAATGGTAGGTATGCTACTATTGTCTTCATCCTCTTCAATATCCTTTTCTTCTTCTGCAAGCTCCTTATCATCATCATTGGTCATGGTAATCTCTTCTTCAGGATCTTCATGTACGGAGATCTCTATATTATCTTCTATATCCTCAGGATTATCTTCTGTGCTAACTTCTTCGACTACAATATCAGATGAACCGGAAAAAAGACTTAATACTTTATTATCTACAAATTTAAAGATTATTGGAAAATATAGATAGATTACATATGCCAGTCCTAGCGCTGCAAGACTACTTATAGTGATTATAATGATCTTCCAATTTACTGCACTCTTTTTGGCATGCTTCATTTTATATTCATTTACCATGCTTTATCCAGATCATCTTTAGTCTTTAAAGGATATAGACTTATTTCTTTAGTGGTCTCCACCATTCTTCATTAGTCTTGTACCAGAAAACTGTCCTTTCAAGTGCCTTTTCAAAATCATACTCAGCCTTCCAACCAAGATCAGTCTTTATCTTACTACAGTCTACTGAATACCTTCTGTCGTGGCCCAAGCGGTCCTCGACAGGTTTTATCATCTCTTCTGTTTTACCCAGAAGTTCTATAAGTTTTTTGGTTATCCATACATTAGGTTCTTCATTGCCAGCTCCTATATTGTATATTTCTCCCAGCTTACCTCCATGAAGGACCAAATCAAGTGCGCTGCAGTTATCATCAACATGTATCCAGTCTCTTATATTCATACCATCTCCATAAAGCGGGACCTTTATATTGTCAATAAGATTGGTGACAAATAGAGGTATCAGTTTCTCGGGATACTGGTATGGCCCAAAATTATTAGAGGTCCTGGTTATTATCACCGGGGTTTCATAAGTCTTAAAAAAAGACCTTACAATCATCTCTGCTCCGGCTTTTGAAGCAGAATAAGGACTACTCGGTAGAAGTGGATCTCCTTCCTTAAAAGACCCGTCCTCAATTGAGCCATATACTTCATCCGTACTTATCTGGAGGAATAATTTACAGTTACCCGCTTTTGCTGCTTCCAGCAGCACAAATGTCCCGTAGACATCTGTCTTTATAAAAACTCCAGGTTCTTCGATCGACCTGTCAACATGAGATTCAGCAGCAAAGTTTACTATTGCATCGATATTATTGTTTTCAAAAATGCTATCGACAATTGTTTTATCTGCAATATCGCCTTTTACAAATTCATAATTAGGATTATTCTCAATATCCTTAAGGTTTTCAAGATTACCTGCATAGGTAAGCTTATCAAGGTTTATTATCTTGTAATCATGATATTTAGCGATCATATAATGGATGAAGTTACTCCCTATAAAGCCAGCTCCACCTGTCACAAGTATTGTTTTAAAATCTCTACTTTCCAAATTATCTCCTAGCCGTCTTTTCTGTTCCAGTCATATGGTATATCGGGACTGTGCGGGTCCGTCCTGAATTCATCAGGTTCATCATAATTATATTTTTCTGTGGGAAGATTAATACATATTGCCTCATAATCAGTAATGCATTTAAATCCGTGATATACATAATTTGGTATTTGAAGGAGCATTGGATTATGTACACCCATAAAAAATTCACTTACCTCTTTATAGGTAGGAGAATCTTTCCGGCTGTCAAATAATACTACTTTCATTATACCCCTTACAACGATAAAATTATCGATCTGTTTTTTATGATAATGCCATCCCTTTACTACTCCCGGATATGCAGTGGTCATGTACGCCTGGCCAAAATTTATAAAAAGGTCATCGTCACTGCGTAACATTTCCATTAATCTTCCCCGTTCATCAGGGATTACCTTTAATTTTTTTACTCTTACACCATCTATCAAAAGAGACCTCCTGTCATTAAGATTAATTTCCAATTCCTACATACTTAAAACCGATATCCTGGAGTTTTTCCTTATCCAGGAAGTTTCTGCCATCTATTATATTGGGACTTATAAGTAAGCTTTTTATCCGTTCAAAATCCAGGTCTAAAAACTCATCCCACTCAGTCACGAGAACCATCAGATCAGCTCCCTTAAGCGCCTCATAAGGATCTTTGGCAAATATTGCTCCCTTATCAAGGTTATCAGGATAATCCTTTACTATAGGATCATAAACCCTTACCTCTGCTCCTAGTTCCAGAAATTTATTGGCAATAGTTATGGAAGGAGCTTCCCTTGTATCATTTGTATTTGGCTTAAAGGACAGTCCCAATACACCGATTGCCTTATCATCTATTATACCCAGAAGATCCATGGCTTTCTGGATTATCTTAAACCTCTGTTGATTATTAACATGTATTACAGCATTTAGTATACTGGCCTGCGAACCATATTCTTCTGCTGTATAGGCAAGAGCCCTAACATCTTTCGGAAAACATGATCCTCCCCAACCGATACCTGCCTTCATAAATCTTGAACCTATTCTTTCATCAAGACCCATACCATAAGTCACATCCAGTATATTTGCACCTATTCTTTCACAGATATTAGCTATCTCATTTACAAATGATATCTTAGTAGCAAGAAAAGCATTTGACGCATATTTTATAAGCTCAGAACTTGTAGAATCTGTTATGAGGATAGGGACCTTTTGCTTCTTATTAATATTATTCTTAGCATAATCAAAATCCTGATTGATAATGGGTCCATAAAGCTTTTTCATAATATCAATAGCTTTTTCGCTATTGCTACCTATGACTATTCTTTCAGGAAAGAATGCATCTTTTACAGCCTCCCCTTCTTTTAAAAATTCAGGATTTGAGACTATATCAAATTTGTAACTAACATTATCCTGGTCCTGATTTTCTTTTATTATCTTTTTTATCCTTTTTGCTGTACCGATAGGAACGGTACTTTTATTCAGGATTATCTTATAGCCATTAAGCGATTTACCTATCATCCTGGCCACATCATCAATGGCTGTAAGATTAGGTTTGCCGGAAGGCAGAGGTGGTGTGCCTACACATATAAAAATTATCTCTCCTTCTTTTACCCCCTGAGCAGTATCAGAATTGAAGATCAGCTTTCCTGAATCGATGTTTTTCCTAACAAGCTCTTCAAGTCCTTCTTCAAATATTGACACCTGTCCCTTTTTTAAAGAAGAGATCTTTTTTTCATCCTTATCCACACATATTACATCATGACCGATCTCCGCAAGACATACTCCAGTTACAAGTCCTACATAACCGGTTCCTATTACACAGACTTTCATATTTCTTCCTCTGTTTTTAACATAATATATATCTTATACTATTGTACTTTGCAGTATGATATCAAGTATATTTTCTTCTTACAATATTGTATTTAAGAGAAGTCGATTACAGGTTGTTTATAAAACTTATTTCCCTACAAGCATTTTAAAAGCTTCAACAGTATCCTTTATGCTATTGTTCCAGGAGAATACTTCCTCTACCCTCTGTTTGTTTTTAGTTCCAAGCTTTTTAGCTTCCCCTGGATTTTCTACGGCCCAGACCATTTTTTTAGCAAGATTTTCTATCTTATTGTCAGCTGCATAGATTCCGCCGTTTTCAAGAAATCTGCGGTTATTCTTGCCATCAAAGCAGACTACCGGAAGGCCGGTTCCCATATAATTTATTATCTTACCGCTGGCTTCCCCGGCCTTTTCCATCTTTGGTTCGACTGCTATGTCGCTTATCACCAGGTAATCCGGAAGTTCAAAATAATCCACCATACCTGTAAAGTGTACATTATCCTGTACGCCCAACTTTTCTATTCTTTTCTTTGTCTCTTCTACTGGGTATCCGACTATCAGGAAGTGAATGTCGCTTCTTTTCTTTAATGCTATCGGTATGGCATCAACAAGGTTCCATATTCCTTTGGCTGCTAGAAGTGCTCCGGTAAAGATGATAAGGGGTTTACCCTCCGGTACTCCAAGCTCTTTTTTAAATCCCTCTTTTGGCTGCTTGTCAAAGAAATCAGTATGGACCCCGTCTATTACGACTTTTACACTATCAGGGCTCTTCTTGAACCGTTCCTTTATAATATCGCCATTTGAGACTGAACTGCATATGAAAAAGTCCGGCATACTGCATATGAATTTTTCAAAATTATGGAAGAACCACCTGACGACCTTCTTACCCTTTAACCAGTCAAAAGTATCAAGTTCATCCGTAAGGCTTCCCTGTACATCAAATACCAGGGGGACCTTTCCGAAAGTTAATAGATATTTTACAAGACCCCCTACAAAAGCTCCCTCGTGAAGATGGCCGTAAATAATATCGGGTTTTTCCTTTATATATACTGCTGCAGCCTTAAAAAAGAGAAGGAAGTCTATATAGAACTTATGAATTGACGGGCCGGC
>SDBT01000930.1_pt1 | contig 49186 bp, 38 predicted proteins | sample 2277101 | NCBI WGS metagenome assembly SDBT01 (sample SAMN10404973, study PRJNA504765) | marine sediment metagenome | isolation source: marine sediment core GS10_PC15, 103 cmbsf | place: Arctic Ocean: Southern Knipovich Ridge | collected 2010
AAGGCAATTCCAGCAACTCAGGCAACTTACTTCATTCAGTGCTGAAGATAGCCAAGATATTATATGGGCACTAAGAAATGTGACCTTTGAGGTTAAAGAAGGTGAAATTATTGGTATCGTGGGGCGAAATGGTGCTGGTAAGACTACGTTGTTAAGAATCCTTAGCAGGATTACTGCTCCGACCAATGGGTCATTCGAGGTTATTGGGGATATCGGTTTACTACTTGAAGTTGGAACTGGTTTTCACCCTGAACTGACTGGGCGAGAGAATATATATCTAAATGGTTCCATACTTGGTATGAGAAAAAACGAAGTAGATCGGAGATTTGATGAGATTGTTGATTTTTCAGGCGTGGAGAAATATTTGGATACGCCGGTGAAACGCTACTCCAGTGGAATGCAAATGCGTCTAGCCTTTGCAGTGGCTGCTCACTTAAATGCGGATATTTTGTTGATTGATGAAGTACTGGCAGTTGGAGATATAGAGTTTCAGAAAAAGTGTCTTGGGAGAATGAAGGAAATTGGCAGACAGAATCGTACGGTTCTATTTATAAGCCACAACATTGGGGCAGTTAGATCGCTATGCAGCAAGGGAATTTATCTTGTCGATGGACAGATAAAACAAATGGGTGATATTGATTCAGTATGCAATAATTATATCAGAGACCTCCAACGAAAACGCAACGATTATTCTAAGGACGGTATTACAGTAGACGTAAATCTAAAGGATGAGAAAGGGGATAAATTCGAAGATTGGCGATATTTGGAATGGTTAATTGTTGAAGTAGAAGTTGAATCCTTCCAGGAGTTTACTTCTCCAGCCGTTGACTTGTCATTTTATTCCAACAATGGCGTTTTGATTGCTGCTTTTAGGAGCGATATGATGACAGAAGACTTGTTGGGCAAGAGTCTCAATACTTTCAAGATAGTATTTAGATTGCAGAATCCCGGGTTGACAACTGATGAAATCTATCTAAACGTTGGTCTGAGAACTACCGAGGACATTAACCGTTACGGCAGCACTGTTTATCTAGCCGTGATAGAATATGCTGCCGTGATACCTATTTCACAAATCAACCTTTCCCAATACTCTAAAAGTAATACAAATACAATTTGCCATTTCCCTGTGGAGCTTAAGATAGAGTCATGAAAGCACCTTGCGTCGCATCCCAGTCATATTGGGATTCTTTATATGAATGCTTGGAGACAGATTTAAGGTACGAACCTGATGCTATGTTATTTACAGATTTATATAAGAAATTTATAAGACCAGGCGGAACTTGTATTGAGATTGGATGTTATTCTGGAAACAATCTTCTGTAATTTGCCATCTTAAGTTTTACTATTTTCGGTATTGATTCAGTCAGAATTTATATATTTGTTTTATAGTTAGCCATAATCCATATTATGGATAATTTGTTTACTAAGAGATGAGCTGCTAATGGGATTAAACTCTGTTTGTTTGAATTATATACATGAATGTACTCGGGATACTATAATTGAATTCTATGGGAAAAGAATGTTAGAGTTGGGGAATCAACACATTGAGGAAGATGAAGGAACTATCCCTGAAAGAACAGGGAAGGAATATTATGTAAATAGAGGGGTGATGCATACATCAGTTGATTTGAATGGTAGAGATGGGTCCCTTAAAATCGACTTATCCAAGCTAATAAAAAATAAAGATTGGCTTAATCATTTTGATATTATAACAAATTCAGGTACTAGCGAACACGTTGAACCTAAGAAAGCCCAATATGTGTGTTTTATGAATATACATAACTGTCTTAAAGTTGGCGGTATAGCGGTGCATCTAGTTCCTGATATTGACGAATTAGAAAATAAAGGTTGCTGGAAAAAGCACTGCAATAATTATTACTCTCATGAATTCTTCAAAATGCTAACGAGAAATAACAATTCCAAATTAGTATCATTAAAGGTGATAAATGGGTTAATTTGTGCTTGCCTACAAAAAAAACAAGATACTCTATTTATGGAAAATCGGAAGGAATTCTTAAGATACATAACAAGAAGAAAAGGAGGGATGGTCTACACAGGTATTAATGACAGGAGATTATACCGATTTTATACTCTATTCCATAGAATAGTCAGATGGCTTTATAAAACGCTCGGTGTTAGAAGGCTTATTATGTCTTTGATAAAAAACAAACTGAGATAATAATTAAATCTTTCCAGAATGGTTGAGTAATTGTTAGGCATAAAACGTGATAATACAATATCTCGGATAACTCTCAGTATGAATTAGGCATAAACAAGCTTTAAAGCCAGCTCTATGAGTTAAGGAGAACGAGTATAACAAGATTCTTTTCAAACATATTAACACCGATTTTCACAGTAGTTTTAAGCGTTGTTCGTTGTTTCTAAATAACTGCCACGGCTTTAGCCGTAGGTACCTACGCGTTAGAATATGCTGCCGTGATACCTATCTCTCAAACCAATCTTCCCCGATATCATAAAAGTGAGACAATTTGCCATTTCCCTGTGGAGCTTAAGATAGAGCAATGAAAGCACCTTGCGTCGCATCCCAGTCATATTGGGATTCTTTATATGAATGCTTGGAGACAGATTTAAGGTACGAACCCGCTGCTATGTTATTTACAGATTTATATAAACAATTTATAAAACCAGGCGGGACATGTATTGAGATTGGATGTTATCCTGGAAACAATCTTGTGTACTTTGCCAAGGAATTTGGTTACTCGATATCAGGTTTAGATATAACTCCTAGGATATATACGAAAATGCAAAAGTACTTTGAGATAAATGGGGTTCAACTTGAGGAACTGATATGTAAGGACTTCCTGATCTATCAACCCTCAAAAACCTATGATCTTGTTTGTTCATTCGGTTTTGTTGAGCACTTCAGGAATTTTGAGGAAATTATCATCAAGCACATTCAACTAGTGAGCCCTGGTGGATTTTTAGTTATCACTGCTCCGAACTTAGCTCGTTTGCAATATTTAATTCATTTAGTTATCGATAGAAAATGTCTGTCGTCACATGTGATTTCTTCGATGAGTTTGGGAAAATGGCGCAGAATTTTAGAAGCAAACAGTATGCGGTTACTTCAGCACAGTTACTACAAAACTGCGGGATTTGTGCGTGGTCCGGATAAACCGGTGACTAGATTTCAACAGTGGGGCCAACGAAAAGTCCAAAGTTTTCTTAAAAAAATAGACGAACGCATTTCGTTGCCTAATCCGCTGCTGTCACCCTGGATTGTAAGTATTTCGCAGAAATCCAAATAGAGTAAAATTATGTGCGGAATTTGTGGGATGGTAGGCAAAAGTGACCGGGAACTACTCCAGGCAATGTGTGATTCATTGACACATCGCGGTCCGGACGACGAGGGGATGTACCTGGACAAACATGCGGCCATAGGATCGCGCCGTCTGAGCGTTATTGACTTGCAGACCGGTCACCAGCCGATCTCCAATGAAACGAAATCCTTGTGGATTGTTTGTAATGGAGAGATTTACAACTATCTTGAAATCCGGCAAGCTCTTGAAAAGCGTGGCCACATCTTCCGCACGGCTTCAGATACCGAGGTAATAGTCCTTGCGTACGAAGAATATGGTGAAGATTGCGTTCAGCACTTCAACGGCGATTTCGCCTTTGCCATCTGGGATACTGAGCGAATGGAACTTTTTGCTGCCCGAGATCGGATTGGTGTTAAGCCCTTCTACTATTGGCACCAGGGCCACATTCTTCTTTTTGGATCGGAGATAAAGGCAATTTTGCAAGATCGTAGTTTTGAGCGTCGTATCAACGTATCGGCCCTTTACAATTATCTTAGTCGTTTGTCTGTCTGGGGTAGTGAATCCATTTTTAAAGGTATCAAGTGTCTTGCCTCCGGTCATATCATGAGATTTAAGAATGGCAAACTCACAACAAAACGTTATTGGGATTTCGATTTCTCCCATCAGTTATATCTTTCTGAGGGGGAATACGCTGAATGTATCTACGAGTCGTTTTGCAAAGCAGTCAAACGCCGATTGATTTCCGATGTGCCCTTGGGTGCTTTTCTCAGTGGGGGGGTGGACTCGAGCAGCATTGTCGCTGTCATGAGCGAGCTCTCTGGTCGGCCGGTAAAGACTTTCTCATTCGGTTTTGTAGCCCGAGATACAAAAATCATGAATGAACTAAATTACGCGCGGCGTGTTGCCAAGCACTTTGGCACAGATCACCACGAATTTGTGCTTGACACCGCTGAACTAGTTCGGCAATTGCCACATATGCAATGGCACTTCGACGAGCCGTTTGCGGGTACATTGCCTCAGTACTTTATAGCGGATCAGGCTAAGGCTTATGTCAAAGTTGCCCTGTGCGGGTCTGGTGGTGACGAGCTTTTTGGTGATTATGGCAGAAGCTGGTGGTTCAGGCGACATCTAGATGAAAGAGCGCTTCAGTACTCTACATGGCCCCACTGGATGAGATATATGTTTGCCAATGGAACACGCTGGCTGCCAAATGTAGGTGTGCTGCGTCACTACCGCCAGCGGGCTAAGGAAATAATTCTTCAATCCGAACAACGCGGCGCTAGGTACGTTGATGGCTACAGTGCCATTTTTGCCACAAAAGAAAAAGAAGCCCTATGCCAACCCTGGATGCTGGAGGCTTTACGCAATAAGAAAACCTTGGCAGATGTTTTTCAGGATCATTTTATCGCTTCAAATGCCTCAGAGTTGATGGATCAGGTTTTTTATGTAGATATGAAAACACAATTAGTGGATGAGTATTGCTATTGGACTGATTCTCTGTCTATGGCTGCATCAGTAGAGGCGCGTGTACCGTTTCTGGATCACGAGTTTATCGAATTGGTCACCTCAATCCCAGCAAAAGTCCGCTCCCGGAAAGATGATCTGAAATATCTTTTTCGACGAGCTTTGAGTAATCTTGTACCCGAAGATATTTTTACAAGGCCTAAAGGGGGACTGGTGCTGCCTCTCGATGACTGGCTTCGTAATGGTTTACGTAATTTAGCTGAAGATATGTTAAGTAAGAATCAGGTACAAAAGCGGGGATACTTCAATCCTGACTATGTGTACAAATTGCTAAGTGAGCATATAAGCGGCACGATGGATCACGCATACATGCTATGGGTGCTTATGATGTTCGAATTGTGGCACCGGATATACATAGATAATCACAGTTACTCCGAAGCTGATGTACCCTCGTTATAAGAGCTTTGTTTAATCTGTCATGTGGTGAAAGAGGTAGGAACTGAAAGAACGCGTAATTCAATATCTGGTTTGTCCAAATTGTAATGGGGAACTGGATTTTACTTCTCCGAGCAGGGTGGACGGCAATGGCGAGATTATAGAAGGGCAGATCGATTGCAAGTCTTGCAGGTCTAAGTTTCCTATCACAAATTACATTCCCAGATTTGTTTCCTCCAGGAATTACGCCTCGTCTTTTGGTTTCCAATGGAATAGACATGCTAGGACCCAGATCGATCGCTTTAATGGCCTCACCATAAGTCATGATCGCTTCTACCAGGAAACCAACTGGGAAGAGAAACTAGATGGCGAGATGATACTTGAAGCTGGGTGTGGCGCTGGCAGGTTTACACAGGTTGCGATAGAGACAGGTGCTGAAGTAATTTCATTCGATTACAGCAATGCGGTTGATGCCTGCCTCGAGAACAACGGTCTGGTGGGCAACCTGCATATTCTCCAGGCGGATATTTACCACATTCCGATCAAAAGGAATTTGTTTGGCAAGGTTTTCTGCTTTGGAGTGTTGCAGCACTGCCCTGACGTAAAGGGAGCATTTTTTAGCCTGATACCACATCTGAAATCTGGTGGCGAAATAGTGGTGGATGTCTATGGTCATTCCAAGTGGAAACTCTGGAAGGTTAAATATAAAATACGTCCTTTGACCAAGAGGCTTCCTTATCGTCTCCTATACGATATTCTCAGGATTGCCGTGCCTTTGTTTCTTCCAGTAAAGGTATGGCTGAGTAAATGCTCATCAAGAACGGGACGAAAGATGGGCGAAGCAATTCCTATAATTAATTACCAGGGGATCTATCCCCTTGCTAGCGACCAGCTCTTGGACTGGGCCGTACTTGATACTTTTGATATGTTGTCTGCGCAATATGACTACCCACAAACAATTGAGTCCATCGAAGAATGGTTTGCCGAAGCTGATTTGGTGAGTGTGGAAGTGGGATACGGACTCAATGGCATTAATGGGAGAGGACAAAGGAAATGACAGCTTATAGAGGTATCAGTCATTAGCAGTACAATTGTAATGGAATGATGCAATCGTCATTTTTGTTGGAGTTATAGCTTTCATGTGCATCATTAAGTGCGCGGGTTTGCTGATCACAGGGACAAAGTTATTTATGCCGGGTCCTCGTTAGCATTTTTATAGAATTTTGGGATGAATATTCTAATCATAAACGGAACCATAGATTGTGCAGGTGGAAAGATTCTCTTATGTAAAGGCATTAATAAGTATACCGAATACACCTGCCGTCATTTGGTAGCAGAGGAAAACTATATGCAGTTTGAAACCGATATTGTCCTAAGTAAATATGACCATAGCTTCTTTTATGAAGTGGACAGATTAGCCAAAGAGGCCGATGTGCTTTGGTTCCATATGTGGGATTTTAATAAACCATTTGGCCTCATTAACTGGCGACATTATCTTGAAGGGAAAAAAATATTATTTAACGGTCAGTCAGCCCATGAACCAGGGAAAGTGCGACACCATTTGTATGAACAAGGAAAGCTCTACAATTACTATGAAGATACTCCAGTCCAGCCGGTAAGTTTCCATGCCAATGAACTCGTTTATAAGGATACAAAATGGGCTCCTATTTATAAACCCATCCACGATGAAAAATATTTGCCAAAGAAGAATAAAACTCTTGATGGAACTTTGATTATTGGCCAATCACCATCTACTCCATTTAGTAAGAATACAGATATGCTAATAGAAGTCTTCAATATTTTGAAAAACAAAAGTTATGCCATTGAGTTGGATATTATAAAGAATGTATCTCATCAAGAGGTCCTGAGAAGAAAAAGAGAATGGCACATTGCTTTCGATAACATGCATCAGGATCATGAAGGGTCTTCTGGCTGGGAATCGGCAAGTATGGGTATACCGACCATAGTAAAGTTGGGCAAGGAAGAGTTGGAGGCTTTGACAGAATGGGGGGGAGGTAATCCTCCGCCATTTATTAATGTTCAAAACGAGGGTGAATTGCTTCGTGAACTGGAAAAACTTATTATTGACAGGGGGCTACTGAAAAACAAAGGGATCGAAACTAGAGAGTGGCTTGAAAAATACCACTATGAAGAAAGAATTTTCAATCGCTGGATGGAAATAATTGAGGAAACACCCGTTTTTAACAACATTCGGGCTACCTTTGATGAGCATGTTTTGAATAGCCCTTTGGACTTAAAATGGTCAACCTATAAAACTCGATACCATAAAGTAATTTGGAACATCCCACAGGAAAAGCAAATTGGAAGATTGACTTTTTTGGTTTCTGTTTTCTTGATCGGCATGGTTAGAAAACTGCGCAGATTTTCGATCATGAAACTACCTCTAAGGGCGGTAGATAGTTTCTGTTGGAGGACAATGAACATTGTTGAAAAAATCTTGAGGACCAAGTGAAAATCATTGGAAGCTGAATGTTTAAGATAGCCTATTACCAAAGGACAAATAGATGAACGAAGGGAAAATGTTAGTAACAGGTGGGGCTGGATTCATCGGGTCACATGTGGTTGATCAACTTATTGGTATGAACGAAGAAGTCATCGTACTGGATGATCTGAGTGGAGGATTTATGGAAAATGTGAACCCGAAAGCGACCTTTATTGAAGGCTCGATAACCAATGAAAAATTGGTGAAGAATATCTTTGAGGAAAATCAGGTGGATTACGTTTTTCACATAGCAGCTTACGCTGCTGAGGGTTTAAGTCACTTTATCAAGAAATTAAATTATGAGAACAACCTGATTGGCAGCATCAATCTCCTAAATTGCGCAGTAAACTATGAAGTGAGGTGTTTTATTTTTACATCCTCAATTGCCGTTTATGGGTCTGCCCAATTGCCTATGAGAGAGGATATGACCCCCATGCCGGAAGATTCCTACGGTATTGCAAAATATGCCGTTGAGCAGGAGTTGAAGGTTAGCCATGAAATGTTTGGGTTAAATTATATCATTTTCAGACCTCATAATGTTTATGGAGAACGTCAGAATCTTGGAGATAAATATCGCAATGTGGTTGGTATTTTCATGAATCAGATTATGCAGGGGAAGCCCTTAACGATATTTGGAGATGGTGAGCAGGCAAGAGCATTTACCTATATTGGTGATGTGGCTCCAATTATTGCTAACTCTATATATGATCAGGAAGCCTACAACGAGGTTTTCAATATTGGTGCTGATCATCCAATTTCAGTTAATCAATTAGCCGATGAAGTATGTAGACGTTTTAATGTTAAAAAAGAGGTCATCCATTTGGAAGAAAGAAATGAGGTTAAACATGCCTTTTCAGACCACAGCAAGGTAAAGGAATATTTTGGCAAAGACGCAAAATACACTCTATCAGAGGGTTTGAAAAAAATGGCCAAATGGGCAAAAGAAGTTGGGATTAAGAAAAGCAAGGAATTCAAAGATATAGAAATAAAAAAAAACTTACCGCAGGCATGGAGAGAATGAGAGAGCCTAAACGTGGAAGATGAGATCGATGGATATAAGCATCATCATTCCCAATCTGAATGGTGAAGAGTTTTTGGAAGAATGCATTTCGTCTATTCTCAATGCCTTTAAGGTTTACCCTGGAAACCATGAAATACTATTAGTAGATAATGATAGCACTGATAAAGGCGTCTTTCTGGTTCAGTCGAATTTCCCAATGGTTAAAATCTTGCAGATGGGCTGGAATAGTGGATATTCAGCTGCTTGTAACAAAGGAGGCGAGATAGCTCAAAATGATCTTATCCTTTTATTAAATAATGACACTTCTGTAAAAGAAGATTTTATAGCCCCCTTAGTTAGGCACTTTGATAACCATAGAAATTTGTTTGCAGTAACTTGCAAGTTAATGAGTTGGGATAAAAAAACCTTTCAACTTGGTCGTCGCTATCTTCATTTTGAGCATGGTCTCATCACCCTCTTTAGCCCTCAAGAAGATCTGTGGCAGGAAGCCTGCTCAACCTTTGCAGTAACCGGGTCAGCTTGTCTGATAGACAAAAAGAAATTCTTATCTATTGGGGGGGTTGGTCCTTTTAATAGAGCTAATGATACGGATTTATCATATAGGGCTCGGAAAAGAGGATGGGAGATCATTTATGAGCCGGAAAGTGTCGTTTACCACTTTGGGATGGCTACAGACAACAAATTGTGGACGAGTTCAGAGATAAAAGCAATACACAGAAACGAGGCCTTGCTCTTAATATGGCGGAATTTCACGGATATTTATCTAATCTGGGAACACATAAAAAATTATCCGGTTTTGGCAAGCAGAAAAATGTGGGGCAAGAAAGCTTTCTTAAAATCTTTCTGGGGGGCAGTTAAAATGTTCCCGCATGTTATGGAAAATCGTAAAAAAAATGTACCGTACTCGCAGTTAACCGACAAAGAGTTGCTTAACCTTCTCCCAAGGGAGGGACTAATGATGCTTGAGGATAAGAAGCTATGAAAGACGCGATATGTAATTTAAGGCCACGTTATAATTTGAAAAGATTTATCAGGCTTGTCATTGGTGGGATGCTTAATAACTTTCATAAATTAAATAACAGCTTAGATAGGCTTCGTTTGCAATTAATTGTAGGTGAAATTGGGTGGAAGTCTAAGATATATGAAGGTGTTATGTTGATTGGCTGCCCTGCCAATATCAGTTTGGGAGTACGCGTAGAGATTTTCCACCAAGGAGTTTTGGCGGTTGGTCCCAACGGTAGGATAGAGTTTGGAGATCGGAGTCACCTGGGAGTAGCCAGCTATCTTAATGCAGTTGAGGGTCGCATATTGATTGGCAGTGGCGTAGCGATAGCGCCGCTGACACAGATCTATGCATATTCCAATTCTGTTGAGGTGGGCAAAAAGATTAGAGAATCTTACCGAGTCGCTGACGTGGTTATCGAGGACGATGTATTGATCGGCAGTGCTGTCACAATTTTGCCGGGTGTCACGATCGGCAAAGGGGCAGTGGTGGGAGCCGGAGCAGTAGTCAATCGTGATGTTCCCCAATATACCGTTGTTGCCGGTGTGCCTGCGCGCAAGATTCGTAAAAGGGAACAGAATCCCAGTCAAGGAGAGATAAAGGCCGCATGAGAATATTATGGCTCTCTGAAGGAAATACCGTTTATGACCGCCGCTTCTTGGAGAAACTGGTAGAGCGAGGCCACGAGCCCATCTTTGTGTCCTATTCATCAGGAGAGATCATCTCTGTCAGGGGAGTGGAGACCATCCACAAGCCGTTTCGTTTCTGGACCCGGTTTGGACGCTTGGGGAAACGGTTGCACTTTCACTGGTTCAGGAGAAAGCTGATCGTGCAGCATTTGCGTGGGGTTATCCAGAAAGTGCAGCCTGATGTATTGCACACCGGGTATATTCGGGAGCACGGGTATTATGGCGCCTTGACCGGATTTCACCCGATACTTTCCATGCCATGGGGATCGGATATACTTGTGAGGCCGGACAAAAGTGAGTACGATTCTATGATCGTTCACTTTACGCTTCAGGAAGCGGATATGATTACCTGCGATTGTGAGCTGGTTAAGAACAGGATTATGGAGTTGACTGGGTGCCTTCCAGAGAAGATCGTTGTATTCCCGTGGGGTGTCGATTTGATGAACTACCGGCCGGTAGATGAGCCTTCAGTCATCCGGGAGCGGCTGGGGTGGCAGGAGAATAATGTATTGATTATGAATCGTCAGTTTGAACCGATCTATGGAATAGAGTATTTCCTCGACGCTCTGCCGACTGTTGTTCAGGTCTGCCTACAGGTGCGTGTCTTAATGATTGGAAAGGGATCGCTTGAAGGGAAATTTCGGTCTATGGTGCAGGAAGTGGGGTTGGCGGATTACGTGCATTTTGAAGGCATGGTGGATGACCAGGGAATGGCCAATTCCCTGAATGCCGCTGATATCTATGTGACGACGTCAATCTCTGATGGTACGTCTGCCAGCATGTTGGAAGCGATGGCCTGCGGATTACCCGTAGTTGTGTCCGACGCTCCGGCATATTTTGAGTGGGTGATAGATGGAGTCAACGGGTATATTGTACCGAGACAAAATTCAGAAGTTTTGGCCGAACAATTGATTGGACTACTCCAAGATCCGACGAAGCGCAGGGAGATGGGGCAGCGCAATTTGAAAATTGCCCAGGAACGTGCAGATTGGGAACATAATTTCGATGTTCTTGAAGACATTTATAAGGAGTTGGTGACAAGATAGAGCCTCTGGAGGATTGGAATCGGCTGTTATTGCGAAGGAAAATGGCGATATGTCATGATGGTAAATCAAAGCTCAACCCTCCGAATACTCTCCTGGAGAATGGATGCTATGAACACAAACGCAAGCCAATATGATCAAATGTCCTTTGAAGATCACGTGAAGCTGGAGTTTCACGATGAATTCCGACGAAAGAAAGGTCGTTTCCTTAAACGATTCCTACCGAATAAGGGGAAACTTCTGGATGTGGGTTGTGGGTCGGGATTTGACCTTCGGTTTCTGACTCAGGGACACACTGAATCGGTTGCGCGTGGAGGGACGGTAGTTGGTGTGGATATTTCTATGAACATGCTGCAGCAGAGTCGTAGGTATCTATCCAGTAATGGACTAAGGGCTTACCTCGTCCGGGCGGATGCCAGGGCTTTACCCTTCCGTGATGATGTATTTGGCCTGGCTCACAGTCATGAGCTTTCTGTATTCAATTATGGAAGCGTAGATGAGCGTGTAGATGTTCTGAGAGAACAGCGCAGGGTCTGCAAATTGGGCGGCACCATCGTTACCGTTTTACCACAGCGTGATCAGGAGGGCTTCTTGCCGACTGGAGAGCCGCAAATGCGATATCTATTCCGGAGCGCCGGCATCAAGTTCACTAAGCCAGTGTATTATATGGGGACTGTGCCTAAGTGGAGCACGCCCGGAATACTGTCCTTTCTGCATCGAGTGCTTCCCGCTTCAATATCAAAGCGCTTTATTAAGACCCCTGATGAATATCTGCGTACGGGACATTTTGTCATGGGATTGGGAATCAAGGTCAAATAGTATTTCTTTGGGATTGTTGCAATGAAAATCGGGTACATCTGTGTCGGTCCGCTGCTCCAGCATTACGGTGTTGAGGGAGCAGCGATTCACATTCAAGAGGTCTGCCTCGCATTGCAGAAACTTGGGCATGATGTTTTTCTCATAGCAGGGAAAAGGCCGCTAATTTCAGAAAAGATCAAAGTTTACGAACTGGATGTTTCACCTTTATTGCATTTTAAACGTTTGAGGCAAAATGTACGTTCGATTATCTCACAGGTCTCTTACAAGCATAGAAACGAAAGACGGTCAACTTTTATGAAGAAGAACCCTTTAAGACAAAAAAGTTCTAAGCCTGATTTTACTACACTCAGCTGGTCTCCCATAGTGTTCTGGAACGATATAAGGCAAAGAATTGATGAATGGGAATATGAAAGCTATTTCTACCACCGGGTCTGCCAAATTCTTGAAGCCGAACAGCCGGATGCTTTGTATCAACGAAACTATAGTTATGTAGGTTTAAATTTATCCAAACGCTTCAGATTACCACTAATTCTGGAAGGGAATTATTCAGGAACTTTCAAGAGAGAATGGAGACAGAAGCACAGTCCACAGTATCCTTGGATGGTCAAGAGGCGGGAAAGGCACTCTTGTGAAGAGGCAGATGGGGTGATTGTCGTCAGTCCCTTTCTGAAGCAGTACCTGGACGGGCTTGGTATACCGGAAAAGAAAGTATTTGTGCTCCCGAATGGCGTGGATACGGGCAAGTTTTACCCGGATGATCTGAATCGTTCTGCTATCCAGCAGAAATACGGACTGGTGGGAAAAAGGGTGGTAGGGTTTGTGGGAGGGCTAAGATGGTATCACGGTGTGGATATTCTGATTGACAGCGCGAGAACCGTCGTCGGGGAATTACATGATGTTCATTTCCTTATTGTTGGAGACGGTCCACCGAGAGCAGGTCTGGAAAAACAGGCGCGTGACTTAGGGGTTGCCGACATAATTACATTCACGGGTAGTGTTCCCTATCTGGAAGTGCCAGCTTTCATAAACGCTATGGACGTCACGGTGGCTCCTTTTCCTAAGTTACCAGACTTTCACTTTTCGCCTATCAAGATTTTCGAATATATGGCTGTGGCGAAGCCAGTTGTGACAACAAGGTACCCAGATACCGAATCATTGATTATTGACCGTTATAACGGATTGCTGGTCGAGCCGCATGACAATCACCAGTTGGCTGGTGCGATTCTGGAATTGATGGGTGATAAAGATCTGCGTGAGCGACTGGGTGCAGAGGGCCGGCGGTTGATGGAGGAGAAGTACACTTGGGAAGGGAATGCTCGGAAGATTGTGGAGATCTATGAGACCATGCATCGGTCAAAGCAGTAAAATAATAAAAGTTGCTGCTGAGGATAGCTTATTTAATCAGAGCAAATCTGTTTAATACCTTGATTTTAAGAGAAACAGTGGTTTGAGGTTATAGGTTCTCCTTCTTCATTCTATAACTTCTGTTTCGACTGATAAGATTTCATTGATAATTAATGACATTAATGATGCGCTCAAATTTAACGAGGAAACTGGTTCACAACTTTCTTGTGATAAAATCACGCCTTGCTTTGGCAATAACATCACTGATGAGGCGAATATTGATTTTTCTCCTTGTAAATTGCAGGTTATTAAAAATCCTATTACAGCGGAAAATTTTGCTCACTCTGATGTATCACGGTGTTCTGCCAAATAATAAGAAGTTGGACCCAATCACTCAAAAAAGACATATACTTCAAAGTGAATTTGACAAACAGTGCCGATTCCTTAGGGAGTTTTTTCATTTGGTTTCCAAAGGCGAAGCTGTTGACTACTACTTGCATAGGCAATGCGTATCTCGGCCATCTGTCCTGATCACTTTCGACGATGGTTACAGAGGTGTGGCTGATGGGGCGCTTCCTGTCATAAACAAATACAGAATTCCAGCCATTGTTTTCATCAGTGCGGGATACGTGGGTAATCATCAGCTGTTCTGGTTTGACCGGCTTGCCCTGGCTGTAGCCTATAGCGACAAAACTGGGGTTGTGTTTGACGGCAGGAGGTTTCCGCTTGAAACCTTGGAACAGAAACAGGAAGTGGTTCGCGAAGTTGAGTGGTCAGTCAAGAACAACCCTTTTAGCTCAAGAGAAAGAATTGTGGATTTGTTCTGCCTGGATATGGACAGTGATGTGCCGGATGACTTGGTAAGACGTATCATGCCACTGGACGAAGATCAGCTACAGAAGCTTTGTAAGTGTCCTTTCGTAACGATCGGTTCGCATGGGGTTTGGCACACTCATTTGAGTAGCGCGGGTCTAGACCTGGAAAATGAGATTTCTGATTCTAGGTGGATGCTGTCGCGATTCACAGGTCGGTCGGTAGAGTTTTTCAGCTATCCGAATAGTGACTATACGTGGAAAATTAGACAGAAAGTTGAAAGCCATGGCTATAAGTTGGCATTCTCAGTAAATCCTATATTTGACAAATCAGGGAAACATCCTTATGAAATTGGAAGATTAGGCATCAATGCTAATTATTCATTTCCTATCTTCGTGTTTAAGATTATAGAACAATTTATTAATCCCACTTTGTGGTCCATATTGATTTACTTCTCGGGGATGAGGTGGATAGATGAAGCGAGTACTGCTAACTAAAGAGCCTGAACTGTTACCACCAGAGGATTTGTATCTGATTCACAAGGCTGCAGAGGAGAGACTGCTCGATGCGATCGTGGTAGTAGATTCTCTTAAAGGTGACGGGCGGACCCAACGGAGGTTTTTTGATCGCTTGAAAGCGGTTGTGGAACGGATTCGGGAGAGAGAGCTTGTCGCGACAGTCAAGGAACGTCGTGATGCCAGATATATGGCCAGAGTTAGACAGCAATCCTATATTAGACGCACTGAATCCCTGTTTGGCGGTGCAACAGCTGGGTCATTTCCAGAGGGCGTTGAAATCAAAAGGGGGGGAGCGATCAACTCTCCGCTCACGCAGTCAGTTTTGGAAAAGCTATCTCCAGATATTTTATGGCAATGTGGGGCGGGTATTTTGAAGCCGAATATTTTTAACATACCTAATATTGGTACTCTAAACGTTCACCATGGCGTGGCTCCTGAGATACGCGGATGCAAGTCAATCTTTTGGGGGCTGTACTACGGCCGTTATGACTGGATTGGCGTTACAGTTCACTTCATTGACGAGGGACTAGATACTGGCCCCGTGTTGGCCCAGGAGAGACTAAATGTTCGACCAGGAGATGACTTCGAAAAGCTTTACATCGAGGCTACCAAGGTAGGGCTGCAGTTGCTCCTTCAAGTTCTACGGCTTTTGGGAGAGGGAAAGAAGATCCAGCCTCTCCGAAAGAATGGTGTTACCAGTGTCTATAAGTCATCTTTTCGCGTTGTCCACTACCGTCAGCTGGCCAACAAGCATTGGCTTCCCGTCGAGCCATATCGTTATACTTAATACTATCTTTAATATTCAGGCTAACAAGGAATTTTCGTGAAAATCGCTTTTCTATCACGGGGCCCTGGATTCAACGCTCGCCAATTTGTGGAAAAGCTGATTAAAAGAGGATATAAAGTTTATTTTATTTCTTATTATCCTCCAGAAGATAGGATCATAATTCCGGGGGCGGAGAATTTTCATTATGACTACACCGCCATGCACAGGTTCGGGCATTTTCGCATGTTACAGACTGCGTGGCATCTTAGAAAACTTCTAAAGATAATTAAGCCAGATATCTTGCACACTGGATGGATCCAGGACCACGGCTTCATAGGGGCTTTAACCGGTTTTCATCCGGTTCTTTCCATGCCCTGGGGATCGGATATTCTTATTAATCCGGATCTCTCAAGATCCTTTAAGCGGATTACCAAGTTTACTCTAAACCGCGCAGACATGATTACCTGTGACTGTGAGCTAGTCAAAAACAGGATAATAGAGATTTCTGGCTGCTCACCTGAGAAAATAGTAGTTTTTCCCTGGGGTATTGATTTGCAGACTTTTCACCCAAAGAAAGAGTCACGGATTCGAGACAAACTGGGGTGGCAAAACAATAAGATTCTCATCATGACTCGACAGTTTGCCAAGCCAATCTATGGCCATCGCTACTTCATTGAAGCACTGCCAGCTGTAGTGCAAGCAAAACCGGAAACAAGGGTGATTTTTGTGGCTTCTGGTCCCTTGGAAGCTAGTTGCCGCAGCCGTGTGGCTGAATTAGGGCTACAGGATCATGTCTACTTTGGAGGTAGAGTTAAGCAGTCAGATATGGCTCTGTATCTTAACGCTGCTGATGTGTATGTTACCACAAGCCTGAGTGATGGCACTTCAGTTTCTCTTTTAGAAGCAATGGCTTGTGGTTTGCCAGTAGTGGTATCGGATGCGCCGGTTTACTTTGAATGGGTGGATGACGGCGTTAACGGCTATATTGTACCCAGGCGAAATTCAGGGTTACTTTCGCAGCGACTTGTCTCATTGCTGAATGATGATGATTTGAGACACAAGATGGGGCAACATAATGTTGAAATTGCGAGAGAGACGGCGGATTGGGAAAAGAATTTAGATATACTTGGAGGTATTTACGAGTCATTATTAAGAAGAAACTCATGAATCACAAGTCTATCACAGGGCCGTATGGATCAGGCGATGAATACTGGATAAACAATAAGCATCATTGGTTATTGTTGGGAGTCAACCCTGTGCATAATCAAATATCGTGATGAGGCTCAGTATGAGGGTGATGCGATATTTCCGTTTCGCTCAAGAATTATATAATCTTAATCTAAGTGCAATAAGGCAGAAAATACGCAACAGCGGAATTGTTTGGCCTCAGATCACTGATTATTCTGTTTTGCCACAAATGGTTCATGAAGAAGCACAATGTTGTTTCGTGCTTTCAACCGGGAGGTGCGGAACTCTTCTTTTAACTAAGCTGTTGGAACTCTCAAAAGAAGTAAGATGCCAACATGCACCTTCGCCACAATTGGTATATTTTTCCAAGCTAGCTTATGAGGCTTTTCATGAAGACAGCGAAACATTTCGATTAGGAATAGACATGGCAAGGTATGAATTGATACGTGAAGCTTTTAAATGGAATCAGGTTTATGTGGAAACAAACAATAGAATTACATTTTTTGCCCCCTTTTTAGCAGAGGTGTTTAAGCGAGCGAAATTTATACATCTTGTCCGTCATCCTGGAGATTTCGTGCGTACCGGGATTCGTCGTAAGTGGTATACAGGGAAACAGTCTCATGATGCTGGTAGAATAATTCCTGTCGACAAGTCTAAAGGAAATTGGAACGGAATGACACAGATTGAAAAAATAGCATGGCTTTGGAATGAAACCAATCAGTTTATAGAAGATTTTAAATCGACCTTTAAAGATCCTAATAGAATTCTATTTTTTAAGGCAGAAGATTTGTTTTCCGAGCCAGATACAACATTAAAAATATTTGAATTCTTGCAAGTTGAGCCACCGCCTGAGACAAAGATTATTAAAATGATAAGGGATCCGGTAAATAAACAGGTAGAAGGAGATTTTCCAGCGTATGATCAATGGGATTTTGCACAGAAGGAGCAACTGAAGAAATACGCGATTTTGTATTCAAAGTATTATTAATGGACATATTGGTATTTCATAACAATCGAGATTTCAAAGAACAGATCGAATACACCTTCGGGACTTTGCTCTCAATTATAGGTTTGGACTACAAGTTTAGTCATTCGATAGAAGAAGCTTCTAAAGAAAATGCTGAGATTGACCGTATTGTTATCCACTATTCCCATGATGATACTGTGCCAAAGAGCAGATTTGTGATCCGAATTTGGCCCTCTGGTTTCTTTGGGAAAGGTTATTTAACAAGACAATCGCTTCCAAGGACGCCTTTAAATAGAACTCAGGAGGGTGTGCCGGTAATCTATTCAGGCGGAAGCAGAAAAGAAGGCGTCTGGGTCAAAAAATCCGAGCATTACATTGAAACAAACATTGATATTATCGCGTCTTCTTTTTTTATGCTCTCCAGATATGAAGAGGTTGTAAAAGATGAAAAAGATCAATTCGGAAGATTCCCTGCCTCGGCTGCCATTGCGTATCAGGAAGGATTTCTGGACAGGCCGATTGTTAATGAATATATTGAAATGCTCTGGGATTGGATTGATGGTTCTAACCTGGGGCTAAAAAGAGGAGAATTATGGGGCGGAGAAGACTTTGCAGTTTGCCTCACGCACGATGTTGACATAGTTAAGAAGAAGACAATCCCCTGGGCCAGTAACGAGGTGTTGAGTATTGGCAGTTCAATAAAACATGGACAATTTAGAAGGGCAGGAAATAAAGGAAAAGACTTTGCTTTATCTTTACTCAGGAAAGACCCGTATTGGAACTTTGATTATATCTTAGATAAGGAGACATCTGATCCTGAAACCAACTCTTCATTTTATTTCAGAGTGGGGGGATCTACCGGAAAAGATTATAAAACTCTCTGTATTAGTGATCGAAGAATGAAACAACTGATCAGAAAAATTGAATCGAAAGGTTGTGAGGTAGGATTGCATCCAAGTTTCAATACCTATAATGATATAGAGTTAATGAGAAGAGAAAGTATGAAACTTGATGATGTGGTGCAACACAAATCGTATGGATCGCGCCAGCATTTTTTAAGGTGGAAAACACCGGATACCTGGCGCATCCTGGAAAAAGCCGGGATAAAGTATGACATGACTCTTTGTTTCCCGGAATATGTGGGGTTTCGATGCGGTATATGTTTGCCATATCAGCCGTTTGATATCATTGAAAAACGCAAAATGAACATCTGGGAACTTCCTCTTGTCTTTATGGAGGCCACTCTGTTTAAATATCGTGGTGTAACACCTCAGAAGGGGCTTGAAGTAATACAGCATTTGGTAAACATTGTCAGAAAATACCACGGTGTTTTTACGCTCTTGTGGCATAATGATCTTCTTGATGAAGCCCAACTCCCCGGCTGGCAGAAGGTTTATGAACAAACCGTAGAGTTGGTCAGATCATACAGTATCTTTAGAAAAAGCGGCGTTGAAATAATCGACTGGTGGGAAAACCGGATAAGCAAATAAAACAGATAGTATGCCGTGTCAAGAATTTCCTCTAAGAGACCTCCTCAGCTTTACTTAGACTCAAGCATGAAAAAAGTCCTCTTGATCAGTTTCTATTTTCCACCCGATATCCATCCTGGTCTGGTGCAAAACGATTGGAGAAGTTCGCCTTTGACATAGGGGAGAGCGGAGTATTGGAATCGTCCATTAAAAATTACATTAGAAGACGAATTTGAGTATTTTGATTGAGTACACTACAAGCTATGCAGGCTGATCAATGCCAAGGAGTTTCTAAATGCGGTTGCTTTTGATTGACCCCTATGTGCCCGCCGGGGGAAACCTTAATACAAGTCTCGGATGGCTTTCCTCGGCTGTCCATACGGCGGGGCATGAGGTCTTTGTGCTTGATCTGAACTGTCGGCGCATATCAAACTACGAGGAGGTGCTGCCGGGATTTATAAGCAGATATGCTCCGGATATAATTGGCATCACTGTAATGTGTACTACCTATCTGCCAGTGCTAAGAATGATAGACCACCTGGCAGATTACTATGAGGGGTATATCGCAGTCGGTGGGGCACAAATCAGTTTTGAGAGAGAAAATACTTTAGAGGATGGACCGAGAATTGATTTTGCTGTTGTAGGAGACGGTGAAGAAACAACTGTTAAGCTGCTGGATTGTTTAGAGGAAAACGGAGATCTCAGCCGGATAGAGGGACTCATTTACAGGGAAGACGGCCGAATCAAAAGCAACCCGCCTCCAAAGTGGTGGGAAAGCGACCTTAACAAATTACCGTTCCCTGACTTTCGCCTCTTTGGGCTGAAAAAGGTTCCGCCTAAATACTCGTATCGTATCTCTACCAGCAGGGGTTGTCCGTTTCGGTGCGTATATTGCAACCCCATTACCATGCGTTCCAAATGGAGGAGCCGTGATTTTGACTTGGCCATAGAAGAACTCAGATTTGCGAGAGCAGAATTTGGCGTCCACAAATTCAATATTTGTGAACCAGTGTTTAACCTGACCAAAAAAAGGGTGATAGAATTCTGTGAGTTACTTTTGAAGGAAAAGATCAATATGTGCTGGACGTCCAGTAGCGGTTTCCGAGCCAAACCATTTGATGATGAGATGGCCACGATTATGAAGCAGTCTGGTTTTTACGACCTTAAAATAGGTGTAGAGACATTATCACCTGATGTATTCCCTAATGTGAACAAGGGGGAGAGCCTGGATGATATTATCAATGCAGTAAATGTTGCTAAAAGAAATGGCTTACGTGTTGGAGGATCATTCATTATAGGACTTCCCGGTTCAACGCACAAAACCGTTATGGACAGTTTTAAAAGAGGGCAAAAATTAGGATTTGGTGAAATGGCCTGGTCTCTACTCATACCTTACCCTGGAACCCGGGCCTATGAATGGGTGCAGGGGCATGGCACTATGTATTATGATTATAAAAAGGCGCATCAGTACTTAGGAGAAGTTGTTGGCGAAACGCAACTCCGGGTGGCCTTTGACACACCGGAATTTCCTTTGAAGGACAGGATCAAAGCTCTTGAGAAGATATCATGGAAGCTGAAACGGTCAGGTATTGGGCAGAGGAAAGAGTCTTTCTTGGGAAAGGCGTGGAAGACGATCTACAACCTAGCGCGCTACGATCCCTGGAATGTGCGTGGCAATCTACCATACATTGGACGCGGGGTAATATCAGAGTTTCGATCTCGAAGGCAGCCTAGGCAGAGACCCTCCTTTCATTTCAGCGATTTGCAATAGATTTCATAGACTCGCGATCAGAGTTCAAAACGAAAAGGGCTCTCTTGACTAAGACCTTTGATGAGTTTTTTGGAGGGAAACTGGAACTAAATGAAGATTGTATCCGTCGTTGGTGCTCGTCCCCAATTTGTCAAGGCATCACCGGTAAGCCGTGAGCTCCGCGGCAAACATCGTGAGATTCTGGTACACACCGGCCAACACTATGATCATTGTATGTCCCAAGCCTTTTTCGAGGAATTAGGCATGGACCAACCTGATTACAATTTGCGCGTTGGCTCCGCCAGCCATGGTAGACAGACGGGGGAGATGCTGGCCCGACTGGAAGAGGTGTTGGTGAAGGAACGGCCGGATATAGTTTTGGTGTACGGTGACACGAATTCGACTTTGGCCGGGGCGCTGGCGGCAGCTAAACTACACATCCCGGTGGCCCATGTGGAGGCAGGTCTACGGAGTTTCAACCAGCGGATGCCGGAAGAGATCAACCGAGTCCTGACCGACCATATCTCTACAATTCTTTTTTGTCCTAGCAAAATAGCGGTAGAAAACTTGGAAAAAGAGGGATTTAAAAATGTTGTAAACCATGGTGAACTTATTCCAATGCAATACTTTTCAGAGAATAAAAAAGTGGAAGACATTAGGCTAGACAAGGATAATCCTTTGGTTATCAACGCAGGCGATGTAATGTACGATATTTTTCTCAATGTTATTAAGGTTGCAGAAGAAAGAGTTAAAATCTTGAAAAAGTTACGATTTGGCAATATTAATTACTGCCTATTAACAATACACAGAGCAGAAAATACAGATAATTTGGAAACATTTAATAAAATATTGAGCTTTGTTAATGATAAATCAGTTGGGAAAACCGTAATCTTTCCCATGCATCCAAGAACGAAAAAAGTTTATGAAAAAGCTAAAAAGGAGTTTACTCACAATATAAAAATTATCGAACCTGTGAGTTATTTTGAGTTGTTGATTTTGTTGAAGAATAGCTCTCTTGTGATTACAGACTCAGGTGGAATTCAGAAGGAAGCTTACTGGCTTGAGGTTCCATGTATCACGCTAAGGAGTGAGACAGAGTGGGTAGAGACAGTTCAGAGTGGATGGAATACTCTATACAAGGATTATGGTGGTACAAATACACAGGCAAATGGCAATAGAGCTTATTATGGGGATGGAAAAGCAGCACAAAGGATTGCAAAAATTTTACACCAATATTCATGGAAATAATTAGTGTTATGAAGAAAGTCTTGATTATTACAACTCACTTTGCCCCTGACATTCATGTGGGTGCCAAGCGAATGACTAAGGTCGCCAAGCACTTGGCTGAGTATGCTTGGCAGCCAATCATTCTAACGAAGGAGATTGGCGAGTATCACGGTGTTGATGAAACTCTGCTTCAGGGATTGCCATATGATTTGCCCATCTACCGCATCCCTGAGTGGCACCTTTTCCGGCGAGGAGCACGACATGCAATGGTAACTAGTGGTGTATCCTCAGCTCAAGACGGGAAACGAGCCAGCTCGCTGCCAAGTGGTCTAATACGGATACTGGATTTCTTTTTATTCTACGACTATTTTTGGCTCTTGCCCGCCTTTTTCACAGCCCGAGGCTTGATCCATAGGGAAGGCATTCAGGTGATCTATTCCAGTTCTCCCAGCCACGAAGCTAACTTGGTGGCTTTACTGCTCAGGCTGACCATGCCAGTGAAATGGGTTTGCGAATTCAGAGATCCCTGGTCTACCTTACATCCTTACTATCCTCAGATTTATATGCTTCAGCGAAACTGCGACAAGCATCTCGAAAGCCTTGTCTTGCAGTACTCTGATCAGGTTGTAACTGTGGGGCAGATGTTGAAAGAGGAACTTATAAGGCTGGCTGGAAGCCTTTGTCAGGACAAGGTAAGAGTGATCTACAACGGCTATGATAAAGACGACTTCATTGCCAAGGTTTCTAGAGTTCCAAAAGATGACAGGTGTGTCATCACATACACGGGCACCTGGGTACCAGGGCGCAGCCCTGAGCATTTCCTGGAAGCTTTAGCTCTCTTTCTCAAGCGCAGCCCTGGCGTGAGAGGACATTTGACAGTGAATTTCGTTGGCGAGTTCAAATACTGCCCAGATCTGGAGAACAAAATCCGACACTACATCGAACAGGCTAATTTGAGCAGTGTTGTCTCTCTCATACCCTGGCTGCCATACAGGGAGGCATTGGCCAGGTTGCTTCATAGTGATATTCTATTGTTGGTAGAGCGCCCCGAAAGTTCCACAAACAATAATTTCTGGGTCGTCACATCGAAGATATTTCTCTATTTGTACGCGAGAAGGCCAATATTGGCTCTCCTGCCTTCTGGCGGTGAAGCTGCTAAGATAATCCGAGAGACTAATGCTGGAGAGATAGTATCGCCTACTGACCTAGAAGGCATCGCCAGCAAGATCAGTGAAATGCACGGGCGTTTTAGGAGAGGCGAACTGCTATCCCGCGTCAAGGTGTCAGAGATAGACAAATACGAGCGAAGAACGCAGACCGGGGAATTGACAAAGATCTTTGATGACTTGGTAGCGGACACAACCAGAGGGAAAAGAAGGGAAGGGGCAGCCGCATTACGGAAATCTCATTGATCAACTCCAATGTTTACCCCGTAGTTGCAAAAAACGTTTCCGATAAACAAGCAAGCACTTCTATTGATAATGGAATACGGTTCATTGAAAGATGCCTGGAGGACCTCATCATAAGTGGAATCTACGAGAAAAGAAGAAATATTGCTGAATCAAGCGGCTGGTCTCGGGAAAAAGCGTTTTTCGGTCCTCCATTATGCAACAACGGGGTTTATGCAGACATTGCACTGGCCTATACTTCCCTTTGCGATTGGCTTAAGTAGCTTGAGGCGTTGCTTATATACGTGAAAAGATGCTGAGCTGTGCGATATCAGGAGGGAAGGCCATCCCTTCTACAGGTGCTTATTGTTTGGAATATTGTTGCCTTTAGTATAATCAATATCCGCAAGATCAGGAAAAATCATTAATCTTAAGGACGTGAAGATTCTATGGCAAAACAGAACACAGAATTAGTTTCTGTTGTTATTATTTCCTTAAATAAACAAGAGAAGCTACGAGATTGCCTGGATTCTGCCTTCGCTCAAGAATATAGGAACATCGAGATCATCGTTATAGATAATGGTTCTACCCCGGGCACCTTGGAGATGCTGAGAGAATATGGCGGGGATCTCCTTTTGATCGAGAACAAGGTGAATCTTGGAGCTTGTGTTGCCAGGAATCAGGGAATCAAAGCTGCAAAAGGGAAGTATATCTTGTTTCTGGATGATGATGTCTTGCTCCTGGATAAAGATACTGTCTCCAGAGCCGTAGAGTTACTGGAAAGCAATCCTCAGATTGGGGAGCTAGGGGCAATACATTACGCTGATAAGGAAAAAAAGAGGATTTCTCTTGTACAAGTTATAACTGGATATGATGGGTGGACAGACATTGAGAAGTCAACCGAGAGAATAACTGAAATAAGCTTTAACAGCAAAATGATTATACCCACTTGCTTTGCCATGATTAGAAAGGCTGTCCTGGAAAGTGTTGGCGGGTTTGATCCCTACTTTTTTTATTATGAGGAAGACAATGACCTTTCTATGAGAATCAAGAGAAAAGGTTATCTTGTCGCTCTTGATCCAGAGATTTGTATTTATCACGTAGCTGGTACTCGGCCACGAAGCGCCATCAACGCGGCCAGGAACAAGGCCTATCTGATACTCAAAAGTTACAGTTTGGGCTTTAAAATAGCCTTCGCTTTCACCGTAGTGAAGAAGCTGTTGGGGGCAAAGTCATTGGGTCAGCTAAAGGATGCTTTGCTGATGTTAGGGTTTGCCTTTTTTTATACCGTCATGTACCCCCTGGTTTGGTATAGAAATCGTATTAACTTCCTTGAAGGTGGTGGCTCGCTAGACAGATTTTCTTTCACCCGCCTCGACCTTTTTACTAAATTGATGACATCAGCAGTAAAGAAGTTGCGGCTATTCTTGCATCCTTCCGATAAATCGCTTTACCTATTTGTTACGAATAGGTGCAATGCCAAATGCAAACATTGCTTCTATTGGAAGCACACAAATATCACAGGCCATGAGATGAGTCTGGATGAGCTCAAAGGAGTTGCTAAGTCGATCCATAGAGAGATTAGCGGTGTGGCTATCACTGGGGGTGAGCCCTTTCTAAGAAGGGATTTAGTAGATATTTGCAAAGAATTTCTTGGGAATAGGAGGGTCAAATCATTCAGCCTTGTTACCAATGGACTTCTCAGTGAAAAAATCCACAATGACGTCAAAGAAATTTTGAACTTTTCATCGCCTAATGTGCGCATACTCGTTACTGTATCCTTAGACGGCTTTGAGAAAACACACGATAAGATTAGAAATACGCCGGATTCGTTTTTCAAGGTCGTTGCAACTATTCATAAGCTAAAGTCGCTTCAGAAAAAACACCCCAATCTGGAAGTTTCCGCCGTAACCACTGTAATGAAAGACAATCATGGACAAATAGAGCAGTTGAACAGGTTTGTGGAGAATGATCTTGGCATATACCATCGCATAAACCTGTTCCGAAGCGCTAGAACCGATGTATTTGGCGTTAGCCGCGATCTATTAAGTGATTTCTCATCGGGAAGAGATTCAGGGTTACCGCTGGAAATGCCGGAACTTGAGAGAATCTGCCACTACTTCTTGAGCAAAGAGAATTGGCTGGAATACCACAAGATGATTCTTCGTTATTCTTTGGAAATCCTGCGATATAGGCGAAAGATGTTTGATTGTCTGGCTCCTCAATCCAACATGGTAATATACCCAAACGGGGACATGTCATTCTGCGAATTCCTGAAGCCTGTAGGAAATTTGAGGCACAATGGTTTCCAGTTCCAGAAATTGTGGAATGCAGGAGAGAGCAATGCTCTAAGAAAGAAACTTAAAAACTGTGTTTGCACTCACCCGTGCAATTTGGGGCCAAACTTGATGGCCAACCCTCAATTGTGGGGGTGCAGTTAGATATAGAGGTAGCTTTTGTTTACTAAAGATGAAATCGCCATCATTTCCTTTGACGGCCAATGGGATAACCGGCGTCAATCCGGGGTCCTGCTTGCAAACAAAAACAAAACCCCAATCCAAGGCCGAGGAAGTTGGATCTGTTTTGAACGTAGTCATACAGCAACACTTAAGTGATAAAGTCATATCTTATGCTTCTTTCTTCCATGAGAACCTTGCAAAACTCCTTTGCGCCTGCATCCATGAGGTCTCTTTCCGGCATACCCTAGACACAAAATTAAAGGCTTTCTGAACGACCTCCAATTAAATTCAACATATCAGTATTGTTTGTTAGAGGCAGTCGCAGAAAGGGCCAGAAGAATATACTGTGAAAATTCTTTTAATCAACCCTATAGTCAGGCCAGAGTCACCTCCAGCGTACTTTCCTCTCGGGCTGGCATCGGTAGCAGCCATGCTTCTTGCACAGGGCCACGACGTTGAGGTACTCGACATTAATGCCCATCGCTGGCCTCCAGCTAAGGTGCAGGAACGGTTGAGGCAGGCAAGCTTCGACTGGATCGGACTCACAGGGCTTGTTACCGAGTACAATCAGGTAAAATGGCTTGCGGCCACTGCCAAGTTGTGCCATCCAAACAAACAAGTGGTGCTTGGCGGAGGACTTGCCTCGTCGTTGCCTGAATTGGTTCTCGAGGATACCGCCGTGGACATAGTTGTTATTGGCGAAGGGGAGCAGGTAGCTGTTGACCTAGCACATGTGATTGAGACCGGACGCGGCCTGGAGGATGTTCGCGGTATCGCTTTTCGTCGTGACGCTGAGGTCAACCTAACCCCTCCACGATGTCCCATTGCAGATCTCGACAGCCTTCCTCCGCCAGCATGGGGCCTATTCCCGGTGGATGTCTATGCAAGGGGTGAGAAACTCGGGTTCGAGTTCCCAGCGCGCACGATCAATGCTATATCAGGCAGGGGCTGTCCCTACCACTGTTCGTATTGTTATCACGGCATATTCGGCTACAATTATCGGACCCGGTCGCCTCGGAAAGTTGTGGACGAAATTCTACAGTTGAAAGACCGCTACCGTCTTGATGGAATTCTCTTTTCGGATGACACGTTTACCCTCAAACGAGCGTGGGTAGAGGAATTCTGTGAGCTTCTCCAGCAACGTCGTCTGAGAGTCAGCTGGGCATGCAACGGAAGAGTCAACATGGTAGACCGGGATCTATTGATCCTAATGAGGAGGGCCGGATGCTGTAGTATCTTTTATGGAATCGAGAGCGGCAGCCAGCATATCCTCGATGGGATACAGAAAGGCATGACGGTTATGCAAGCGGAGAAGGCGATCCAGTGGAGCCGCGAGGCTGGGCTGGAGCCACATAGTTATTTCATTATTGGTGCGCCCGGAGAGACCCGCGAAACCGTTTGGGAAACTGTTGAGTTCTGTCAGCGAACTGGCTTGAGGTTAGGCTTAAGCGTTGCTACCCCTATACCTGGAACAAAGTGGTTCGAAATTGCAGAGTCTCAAGGGAAGATCCCTGACTTACGAAGGTTGGTCACTCGCTGGTCAATTTGGAACAAGCATATCCTGGTCAATCTTAGCCAACTTTCTGACGACGAGCTGTTGACCCTTAAGAATAAAGCTGAGAAAGTTGTCGAGTCCTCAATAGCTCAGCACGCATCCTTAACCTCTCGAGTCCAACGATGGAGTAGATTCCGAGAGCAATATGGCGTCTATCTGCTTGCCCTTAAAGGCATCTATAAATTCATTCGATTAACCGGTCTGAACTTAGATCCCTTTACACGAATGCAACGTGCGGCCAGAGAAACTGAGCGGATGTGGAGCAGCATCCTAACCTCGGAGGGCGAACACCTTTTTCCTTGATTTTACTTATCAATGCGAAGGATCATATGAAGGTTTTAGCGATTGCTACAAACTTTGAGGCTAACTCCGGGGGAGTAGCAACATTCGTTCATAATATTTGCCTGCAGCTTAATTCGCTGGGCCACAGGGTAGATGCATTGGCCCCCTGGATGGATAGATGCGCGGAAACTGACATCAGCCAGCGCTATCGCGTTTATCGCTTCCTTACATGGCGGCACCTTTCCTCTCTTCCGCCATTATGGGACATTCTTAGGTTGCACCGTCAGAATCAGTACGACATCGTCTTCATTGGTCATTTGATGACCACCCATGCCATTGGATCATTAATACTGCATAAGTTATGGTGCGTCCCTTATGTTATCCTTTCTCACGGAAATGATTTGTACTACGCTATGACCCACTGGATTGATAATCCAGTGGGTCATCAACTTCTTTGCAACGCTTCGTTGCTGTTGAGCAACAGCCAGACCACAGCAGAACGTATTCGCATGTTGGGCTACCAAAGGCCAGTGGGAATTCTGCATCCTGGGGTTAACATAAATGAATTCCGACCTAGCATTGACACTTTGGAAGTTCTCCGGAGATACAATCTCTCTGAGAGAAAAGTGATCTTCTCCGTATCCAGATTGGTCAAGCGAAAGGGGCACCAAAATGTACTACGAGCGCTTTCTATCGTCATTAAGAAGATTCCAAATGTCGTCTACTTGATAGCGGGACGAGGTGAGGAGGAACCTCTTCTTATAAGAATTGTGAATGATCTTGGGCTTAATCGCCATGTGCTGTTTGCTGGACACGTCCCACAGAAAATCTTGCCCGCCCTTTACTGTGCCTGTGATCTCTTCGTGATGCCGTCTTTTGAGCGAGACAATGGCAGAGACTATGAGGGATTTGGTATCGTTTACACAGAGGCCAACGCATGCGGTAAACCAGTTATAGGAGGACGATCGGGAGGTACAGCGGACGCAGTGGTGGATGGTGAGACCGGATTGCTGGTTGACCCCCACGATGTGGACGCAATTGCATCAGCGATTATCCAGCTCCTGACCAATGATGAATTGGCCCGTCAGCTGGGAGAGAATGGTTTGCGGAGGGTGGAGCAAGAGTTGAGTTGGGAGAAGGTGGGAGAGAGGATAAGCAGCTTCCTAGAAGGCGTTGTTGATAAAGTGAAGGAGAGGGGCAGTGATAGGGTCTGAGCAAGCTCTGGGGCCTTTCCCTTTGACAGCAAGAATGTATTACTCTTTATTTGGAACTGATCATTTTGGGCTACAGGTGCGAGCGATGCATCTGGCCAATTTGCTGGATGATCTGAATCCCCGGCGGATCCTGGATGCTGGTTGTTCGGGTGGTTGGTACTGCTTCTATCTGGTGCGTCGTTACCCGTCCGCGGAGGTCGTCGGAGTCGATCTGGACGCCTCATCGCTGCAAAACGCCGAGGTCATCCGCCACCGTTTAGCTGAACAAGGGCAACGTGTGATATTTTGTAATACCGACCTCACTCGGTTTCGGACGGATGTGCCCTTTGACTTGATCTGTTGCATCGATATGCTTGAACACGTCCTTGACGACGAACGGGTCTTAGCGAATCTCCGAGAGGCTTTGAGTGATGATGGAGTACTGCTGCTGCACGTGCCACAGAAAACCCAATTGAACCGTTATCTCCTCCCCGGCTTCCCTGTCTCTGAGATGTCAGAGGGACACGTTAGGGAGTATACCGAAGCAGAGATTTTATCAAAGCTAGAGCTATCTGGATTTCAGATTCAGGGAATACGTTACACGTTCGGATTGACTGGGTCGCTGGCCCGAGAAATACACTATTGGCTTGAGAGAATCCGTCTGCCTTTTTTGCGACCAGCCTCGAAAGCCATAATGGCACCTTTCCTGCTTTTTATGTCCTACGTGGACACCCTGACCAAGAACGTCAATTATCATCAGGGCTTTTTTGTTCGCACCGCTCCCATTCGGGTCAGTCGGTACACGGCATAGCCCCTTTCTACTAATTTGCTGTATCTGATGCGTAAAGATAAGCTCAGCCTTCTTTTCTTTGGTGATTACTGGGATGACTCCTGGCGGCGACGTCAGGAATTGGCAGCCAGGCTGGCCGAACTGGATGACGTAACCAACGTAATCTACGTAGAGCTTCCCTTGACCGTCGCCTCTCTGATGAAGTACCTATTGGGCAAAGCCGATAGAGATGCGAGCAAGCGGTGGAAGCGAGTATTTGCCAAAGGGCCCATTGTTCGGATAGACAACGTGCATATCGTAACTCCTTTCGCTTTACTCCCCAGGATGTCTCACAAGGCCCTCCACGCCATTAATGGCCGTATTCACATATGGTTATTAAGGATGCTACTCAGGCGTCTACGTCATCAAATCCAAAATGGAACTCTGGTTTTCTGGGCTAGTCATCCACACTACACTGTGGACTTCTTGGGTTTATACGATGAGGAATTGCTCTGTTACGACAACTCCGACCACTTCAGGGCCATCGGGCCATGTGTAACAGCATCGCCTCCAGTCATGGCAACCTTTGTCGCCGCTGACCGTCGGCTGACCGAAGAGGCCGACTTGGTGTTCGTGAATTCAGAGCTGCTCCTCAGGGAAAAGGACCTAATCAACCCACATACGCACCTCCTTCTAAATGGCATAAACCTCCAAGTCTTTCAGTCCGCCTCGCTCGAAAGCATGCAGTCTGACATAGTAGATATTTCACCACCTATCCTGGGATACGTAGGTTACCTTGACGCTATGACAGACATTGAGTTGCTCGAAAGAATCGCAGCCGAACATCACGACTGGTCCATTGTACTTATAGGTGCGATTGACCTGGTGCCCCCTAACGCCCTGAGACTTCAACACTTTCGCAACGTTCATTTCTTGGGAGAGAAGCCATTATCCCAGCTTCCTAGATATATCTCCTGTTTTGACGTGGGCCTCTCTCTATACAAGCCTTGTTATCTCAATGATTCACGCTGCAGCTTGAAGATCCTGAACTACCTGGCAATGGGGAAGCCGGTTGTGGCAACAAACACGGCTGGGGCGCATCATTTTGTTAAGGTCATCCGCATTGCTCGGAATGGCGACGATTTCCTGGAAAAAATCCGAGAGGTGTTGGTGGATAATGACCAGTCCGGTGTGGCTCAGCGGATAGCCTTTCTGAGAGACTGGACCTGGGAGAGCAGCGCTAAACGGATTCTGGACTTGATTCATGCAGGGCTTGAGGAGAAGGAAGCATAGTAGAGACGCGGCGGGACGAAGTCAGATCGAGCCTCAGATAGGTAATCACACGCATATTTCTTTACATGGGAGTTATAGTATTGCAGATTTTCGGTTCCGGAATTCGGTTTCACATCATTTCGATGCACATCAAAATGGTTACAAGATCTGTTCATCCGAAAAATTTCAAATTGTTTGTATGAAGAGCTATATTCTTGGCAGAAGAAGTTCTTTTTTCGGGGCAATTCGCCGGAAGGTTGAGAGTTATTCAAATGTTCTCTTTGTTGGGGGAGAAGCCTTAGCGGAGCGAATTTATCAGAATCTAAAAGAATATGGATCCTCGAGATACTATCTCTTTCGGGTGATGATGGCATGATGAGAAAGAATAACTGTACACAACGAACAGTTCCATCAGGAGTTTATGACAAACACTATTACTGGGAAGAAAATGGTCCTGGTGGCTGGCGACGATTCTTGGAGACACGCGGTCGGTACCATTCTCAAAATTCAGACTATTTACGATCACTAGGGAAACTTAAGGATGGAATGCGCGTCTTGGATCTTGGCTGCGGTCGGGGTGAATTTATCTTCCATTGCACCCAGGATCATCAGGTGCTTGGCGTAGGAATAGATTACAGTGCTACAGCTATGGAAATAGCCAGTGGCACCGTGTATCAATTCGGCACCGATGAGCAAAAGGTGCGGATGTTGTTTGTCAGGGCGGACGCCCAGCACCTGCCTTTCCCAGATAGGTCCTTCGATGTGGTCTTTTCTCACCACGTGGTGGAACATCTCTATTCGAAGCAATTGGAACGAATGTTGGACGAATGTAGCAGACTTATCCGAGAAGGTGGTCGCCTGCTGATCGAGACTGGCCCCAACCTCTGGCGGTTGCGATATGGATTCCGCATCACCCGACTGGCCTATCGTATACCGTCCTTGGGCCAGATCTATCACAGGATGATGGAGGTGGAGGAGATTCCCCTACAGGCGAAGACTCCAGGAGATGCGCACTCTCACGTTGGAGAGCAGAGTGTGCTGAGTTTGAAAAGGGCGTTACAAAGGAATGGGTTCGAATGCAAAGCATGGGTAGGTCTTGGGAAGGATAGCCGTTTCACCAGGGAAATATTTCAGAAGCGACTTGGGTGGACCGGGACACTGCTATATTACATTTATTATTTTCTCTATGGAATGTTCCCGTTCAACTTGGTGTTTGGCGATGTGGTGTATGCGTTAGCGTGGCCTGAAAGACGTTGATCAGAAACGGTGATTTTGATGGACAAGGCCAACAATGGCTGTATGGCAACATCTTTGCCCTGGGGCCACTCAGGGTGGGTGAGTGGTATGCAAGAAACGGGACAGAGTTGAGAACGATTGTTCTTATGCCACCCGTGGCTGAAAAACTCTTGGTGCAGGCTGGCTTTGCTCCCTTGCCGGTGGCAGAAGTGCACTTGTTTTTCAAGGTTCAGAACCTTTTCGAGATAGCTGGCTGCCCAGCGCCATTGACATAAATCCTATGACATTTACGAAAGATCTTTCCCCACAAGCAAACGATAGGTCAATACTTTACTTGGGAGCGCATAGGACCAAAATCGTTACAGGAGGGCAAAGGTACAACCGTGAAATCCTATCATACCTAAGAAGAAATGGCTGGCATGTGAAAGAAGTTTTACTGCCACATGTTTCATCAGTTCCATTGATAGCACGGCACCTTTACGATAATATTGCCTTGGTTCGACTGGTTCTCCCTCAACTCCGTGAGAGAACTATAGTCTTGGAGAACGCTTATTTTCACTCAAGAGCGATCCTGCTAAATACTTTTTTGCGGCGGCGAAGGCAAGTGCTGACTATAGCGATCTGTCATCATCTGACCTATCACGACCTGCCCTTCCCACTTTACCGCATTGCAGACAAGATGATCTCTAAATTCTCTTTGCGCCTATTCGACCGCATCGTCGCAGTTAGCCATAGCACAAAACGGGATCTGTTGCAATTGAGAATTCATGAAGATCGCATACACATCATCCTCAACGCATTGAATACAAGGCCACATATACTTAAGCCCGATTGCAATGGCGAGAGTCCAATGCGTTTTCTTTTTGTCGGGCCTTGCGAGCAACGAAAAGGGCTCAATTACTTGATCCAGGCCGTATCGCTTCTATCAGACTGTTCTGTGCAGTTGGACATCATTGGAGACCTTAAGGGTGACCCCGGTTATGTTGCTAAATTGCGCGAATTGATAAAAACCTACAAATTACAAGATATAGTGTTCCTCCACGGCTGGGTTTCACAAAACAGGCTCTGGAAATTTTACACGGACGCAGATATCTTCGTATTGCCATCGTTATGGGAGGGATTTGGAGTCGTTTTGATGGAAGCCATGGCCTTTGGTCTACCAGTCGTTGCTACAAATGTCGGAGGAGTTCCCGAAATTATACGAGATGGCTACAATGGCCTTATGGTGCCACCGCGTGATAGCACCCTTCTGGCTGAAGCATTACGCCGACTTTGTCGCGAACCTTCTTTGAGATTACTAATGTCTAAGAACAACCAGAAACAGGCCGTTCAGTTTCTTAGCTGGGATGATGTAGGGCACACATTTAGCTCTCTGTTATCGGAACTTTGGGGAACGCTGCGATGATGCGCCTCTTGATTATTGCTGGCTGGTCCATGTACATCATTTGTTCCGCCATCCCACTAAGACATCGCTTTTTGAGATTCACATCCGCTGATCGGTTGTACTTTTCCCGGTACTGGGCTGCTGTCGAGACGTGCCCCGATGCATTCGATGTCTGAGGTGATTTAGTAACTTTTCTATTGTTTGTGCGGGTGGTGGCGCCGCAATGAATTTGAAGAACTTTCTGGTTGAGATTTGTGGAACAGGCGCAGACTAGGAATTTAACACTAACGCACTTGGACTACCCGTCCCTTATTTAACAGCGTAGAGGTAAATGAAAAAAATTTTCTACCAGCGGGTTCAGTCCCAAAATTGACCCGTTTTGTCTTGAAATGAAAAACTGCGAGCTGAAAATCGATGAGATTTTAAGCCGTTGGACTTATTAAATTATCCAAAAACTCTGGATTCCTAAAAAAAACTGTATACTACCACGATATTGAAATCGTTAGCCTGAGACAAGTTGCTTCAGGTCGCTGGGTTTCCGGCTATACTAACGAGTCGTGGATCCGGTCATCCAAAAGGAGATCGCCATGAATACTTCTGGCATTAAGCACCGATCACCGTCTATCAAGGAATTGAGAGAACTTACTCAAACAACGCATTCATCCACCACTGCTGGCCTATACTCTAAATACTTCGCTAGACGAGTATCAATTTATATCACTGCAGTGCTCATTCACACATCTCTCTCGGCGAATGCTGTGACAGTTCTATTTGCGATTGTAGGCATGATTGGAGCATTCCTCTTCAGCTTTGGTGAACCATATCTTGCAATTATCGCTGTGCTCCTGTTGCATCTATCTGCTATATTAGACCACGTGGACGGCGAATTGGCCCGCTACAGAAAGACTTTTAGTCCTTATGGCATTTATATTGATTATATGGCCCATATTGTTGTCTATGCTAGCTTGTATATGTTTTTTGCTTTTGGCATCTTTGCCCATTATTCGTCTAATCTTGTCATTGCTGCTACCGGTTTTGTGGTTCTCTCTCGTGTTCTATTAGACACCTGCTTTCTTTCATACGGGTTTGTACAATTAAGGAGGATATGTGTAAAATCCCATCGGTCTGATGAAATTCACGAATCATCAATCTGTCGTTCAGTCCGGATGTCAGAGGATATTGATGCAGGCCCGGAGGAAATGGTAAATGGGCTAATTTCAAAGTTATTGGATTTCATCGTCCCTTACCTTAAGCTTATTTTTGGTCCTTTGAATTCTCTTAACATAATTTTATTTGTCACAGTTGTAGATATTTGGTTTTCACTGGGATTCCGTCTTCAATACTATACTCTTCTATTGTATGCAATCCTGCTCCCAATCATGGCGATCTATGAGATATTCAGAGTTGGGCGAGGCGTTGCCCTGAAAGGCTATCTTGATCTCACACCGAACCCCGAACGCAAGATTGTGTATAGTAGATGAACTTTGCAGATCTCAACCGGTTAGCAGCCGATAATCGAACCAGAAAAGTCCAAAACCAGATACTGAAAGGCAACCTCCTATTTTACTTCATGCGTAAAAGGCAAACCATATCACGTGCTGCTCGCTGGGAGGGTGAATGGGATTCATGGATATCTATCCAGCGATGAAAGTCCTAAATTCGACTCTATATACCGGATTATTTGTATAGAAGTCAGCAGGAGGTAATAGTAAATGCCAATAGATGTATGCTTGCTAAGCCCGGCCAGCCGGGCAAACGAACCATTTCTTCCCTTTGGCTTGCTATATGTCGGTAGTTATGCCAGAAAACAGGGACTCGATGTTCGCATCGTTGACGTCAAGGCCACACCTTTTAGTGCCCTGTCGCAAGAGGCGAGGCGCAAGGCCGAGGCTGAAACCCTGGACCGCATTGAAGATCTCCACCCAGCCGTGGTAGGGATGACCTGCCTGGTAACCGAAGTCAACGAGGTTATGAACTTGAGCAGGCGAATCAAATCGCGGGTGAAAGAGGTCTCCATTGTCGTGGGAGGTATTCATCCCACGATGTACCCTGGTGATTTTCTTCAACAGTATGGGCCTGTTGATTACGTGGTAATAGGAGAGGGTGAAGAGACACTGGCCCAATTAGCTACGACAATAATCGACAGTGGTTCGGTGCAGGATGTTGAAAGCATAGCTTGGTGGGATAATGGCCAGGTTGGCCGGTCACCATTTCGGCCGCCCATACAAGATCTGGACGAAATACCATTTCCCCTATACGACGATATTGATGCCGACTATTATTTCCGCCCCAACATCTATGTCATCAGAAACATGTTTCTCTCCACGGCACAGCTTTTTACTAGTCGTGGATGTCCATTCCAGTGCACCTTTTGCGTCAATAAGAACCTTAAGAACATCATGGGGACTACGAAACCGATCCGGTACAGAAGCGCCAACAATGTCATTGACGAGATCGAGTACTTGGTAGACCGCTACTTTATAGATGGGATCTACATCTCTGACGACACTTTCTGCGTTAACAAGAAATTTGTGTTTGATTTTTGTCAAGAATTGAGCAAAAGGAATCTTGAATTAACTTGGGCCACAGAGACACGGGTCAATTTGATTTCTAGGGACATGTTGGAATCCATGAGAGATGCCGGGTGTGTGCAATTGGACTTTGGTGTAGAGTCTGGTTCACCCGAGATCCTGAAAAGGATCAAGAAAGGGATAACCGTCGAACAAGCCCGGGACGCCTTTCGCTTATGCCACGAGGTTGGCATCCGGCCGCTCGCCAACTTCATGTTTAACACACCAGGAGAGACTGAGAACGACGTTCAGCAGACATTGGCTTTGGCCAGAGACCTAGATGCCTGTTACTATAACTTTTCAATTATGGTGCCTTACCCTGGCACGGACATCTACGAAGATGTTGAACCGAAACTGGCGGTCGATGAATACCACCTGCTGTATAACGCAAAAAAGACAGTCACCATCCCTAGGTTTAGATTCGCCCGGCACGACCGTAATCTTGACAAGCTGACCTGGGGTTCACATTTATCCTTTAACTCACTGAGGCGGCGCATTGCCTTCGTGTTCAATAGAAGATATCTTGTCCAGTTGCTCAAAAGTAGAAGGAAGCTGGATTATCTTTTGACCCTTCTGGCCCTGGGAGGACGGATAGTAATGTACTACGTAGAGTCCTTAGAATTTTTCCTCAAACATTTTAGATTCAAATCTGAGAATAGAACTTGAACGCCATGTTTTTGGATTAGATGTTTGAACCTTATGTCCCTATGGTTCTGCGCATCGTGATAGAGGCACACTTTCGAGAGATTGATTTTATCGGCATGTGTATGCCCTTGAACCAGCGTTTGCTGAAGCTCTTCAGCGGGTAAAGGTTGGAAGTTGAATGAGGCAGTTGATTGATGACTACATGTATGGTTTTTTATCTATATCGCCTAACTTGCGACAAGGTTCCCCCATCTATCGAAGAGTAGGTTTTTTTGATGAAATAGGATGTTTAGAGGAAACCTATCGAGTTTTATTGGGCCAACCAGTGTTGCTGAAGCTATTAGATGGCTATGGGGGTAGATTGAGAAATATGGTAAACGAAGAGTCTGTAATAATTTTTGACAGAAATTGTCTTTCCAAGGAGACTCTAACTATTTTATGGAAAATTCAAACCTCTACATATAGTAGGCGAAGCAATGGTATCTTACTTTATTTGTCAGAACTGGTTCGTTTCCAACCAATAGCCTGTGTTTTGATATGACCATGGGCCGGATTCGTATTGCCCAAATTGTTAGTGGCATGACACTCCAGGGCGGGGTAGAACGTGTAGCTTACAATATCGTCCGCAACCTGGATCGGGTGCGCTTTGAACCTTATGTTTTCTGCCTGACCCAGGGTGGAGAACTGGCACACCAATTATGTGCAGAAGGATATGAAGTTATTGTCACAGATGGCGTTAGTTCGTTAAACCCCCAAAATTGGAACCGCAATTTGAAGGCGGCCAAACAATTGACAAATTGGCTGAGATTGCGTGACATTCACCTTGTGCATACGCATGAGTTTTTCTCTGGCACATTGGGAAGAGTGGCTGCTGTTTGGGCTGGCATTCCCGTCGTTGTGCAAATGTGGCATAATGCTGATCGTTGGAAAGGTTCTGTTCATATTTTTGCAGATCGTATCTTGGCCAGATATACTAATGCGTTTGTCGCGAATTCCAAAGCTGTGCGAAGATTCTATCTGGAACATGAACAAGTGAAGCCAGAGCGATTTGTTACGATTTATAACGGGGTGGACCCTGTAACATATTGGCTTACAATGAACAAGGTAAGCAAACGACGCGAACTACAGCTTCCCCATGACGCTCAAGTGTTATGCGTTATCGGGCGGATGGCAAAACAGAAGGGGTATCCTTTCCTGATCCAGGCTTTACCTAAAGTTTTGACCAGATTTCCCAACATTAGATTGCTTATTGTCGGGGGGGCAGGTGTGCCGGGCGAATCAAACGAGCAAGAGGTCCAACAATTGGTGCGGACCTTGGGGTTGGAGCATGTCGTTCACTTCCTTGGCTGGCGGGAGGACATAGGGGAAATACTGGGTGTTACCGATATTTTTGTACTTCCTTCGCTTTGGGAAGGATTCGGATTAACTCTTGTGGAAGCAATGTTTGCTGGTAAGCCTGTTGTGGCAACCCGGGTGGATGCCATCCCTGAAGTTGTTGCTGAGGGCGAAACGGGTATCCTGGTTCCATCAGCAGATCCCGATACCTTGGCAGAAGCAATTATGACTTTTTTGGCAAGTCCAGAACAAATGCAGATAATGGGCCGTGCGGGTCAGAAGCGAGCTCGGGAGGTGTTCACAGTTGATCGGATGACACGAGAATTTGAGGCATTATATGCACGACTCTATCAAGATATTATCTTGGATGTGAAAACCTCTTGTTTAGTGTGATGATCTGCCAACCCCCTTTTTGGTTTCTATCGCTGTGATTGTTATGTCTATTTTAGTTATCCGGTGCTTTTCTCTGTATTGCAGCTAATCCATTCATCGTCGTCGCTGGCGGAGCTGCTAAGCAAAATCTGGGAGGCCTTATTGCATCCCGAAGTAGGCCAGCGTGCACGCCAGAGAATAGTGGACCAATTTTCTCTAAAGAAACGGGGGGAAAGCTTGCTGCAAACAGTCAAAGTTGTGGGAAGTACAAGATTATTTCCTTATGGTTAGCATGATCAGAACTTGGTCTAGGGGGATGCAAAAGGAAGGCAAGGTATGAAGGTCGGAATTGTCGGCTGCGGGCGCATAGCGCGAATTCATCTGAGTTTACTCAAGAAGGTTAAAGGAACAGATGTGGTTGGTGTGTGCGATCGGGATCTGGACCGGGCGCAGCATATAGCCAAAGAATTCGGAGTGGAACAGTTCTTCACCGATTTTGAGAAAATGCTATATGAAACACGGCCTGGCGCTGTCCACGTCCTCACTCCGACCCAAATGCATGCTATGCACTCTATCCAGGCTCTACAGGCCTCTTGCCACGTGCTGGTTGAAAAACCCCTTTGTCTGACCCTCGAACAAGCTGATGCCATCTATAGAATGGCTCAATCGACTGGACGGATGGTCAGCGTAAATCACACACTTCTGTGGTCACCGCTGGTAAAGAAAGCCAAGCAAGTGTTGGATTCGGGCGAACTGGGTCGGATCATCCACATCCAGTACGTAATGGGGGATGACTATCTAGAGGTCGTCAAACGCGGTTATGCCCGTTGGGCCCTGGAATTGCGCAGTGGTATTTTCTTCGACCTGATTCCGCATCCTCTATCCCTCATCCGTGCTTTTCTCCCGGATTCGAGGGTCGCGTCGGCCCGGGCCTGTGGCACGGAGATCAACGACTTGCGCGAGCTGTGGGTGGATTTTGCAGGCGAAAGCGCGAGAGCCAGCCTATGGATGTCGCTAAAGCAGCGCCCCTTAGAGCACAATCTCCGTCTTTACTGCGAACGCGGTACGGTCCATATAGATCTGCGCAACTTCTGCCTGGCGGTGATACCAGAAAGGGGGTTGCCGGGGCCGGTGGCACGTGTCGTCAACACCATCTCGGAGCCGGCACAACGGGTGGCTGGGATGGTCTGGAATATTCTGGGCATGCCTTTGGGCCGATTAGATGCAAAAACAGGCATGCTAGGGGCCATCCATGCCTTCTACCGGGCCATCGCTCAGGGCCAGCCATCTCCCATCAGCAAGGATGACGCGCGGGCCGTGGTAAAGCTGTCAACACTGATATGGGATACACTGGAGGATACTCCTGGTGCCATCCAACCGGTATTAGATGGGAGCAGGAGGCAGGTGCCACGCAAAAGAGAAGCCGATTTCACCCTCTTTAACAGGTCCAACCCACCTAACGTGCTCGTTACTGGTGGAACAGGATTCATTGGTAGCCATCTGATCCAGCGATTGGTTTCGAAAGGCAGGCAGGTGCGAGTCCTCTGCCGACCAACGAGTAGCCTTAACGCCCTGCCAGCCGAGGGAGTGGAATTTGTCTTCGGTGATGTAGCCGACTCCACTTCAGTGCAGCAGGCTATGGCTGGAATTGAAGTCCTCTATCACCTGGCTGCGACGACCGGCGGAGATTGGGCTGCCCATTACCAAGGTACGGTCGTGGGGACCCAGAATGTGCTTCAGGCGGCGGCTGAAGTGGGGATCAGGAAGGTGATCTATGTCAGTTCGTTGGGTGTTCTTCACGCCAGCTGCTTCCCTAATAACGGAGTTGTTGACGAGGCCTTTCCCTTGGAGCAACATCCGGAGGCACGTGGGGATTACTCACGGGCCAAATTGGAGGCTGAGAGAATAGCAAGGCAGTTCGCCGAAGAGGGAAGGTTGCCTGTCTGTATCATCCGGCCAGGCCTGGTATATGGGTCGGGCAAAGCGGAATTCCTGTCCGACGCTGGGTTCCGGGTGAGCAATAGCCTTGTGCTGGTGGTGGGGTTGGGCGCACGCAGGTTGGGATTGACCCATGTGGAGAACCTGGTGGACGCACTCTTGCTGGCTGAGCAGTCTGAAGACTCCCGCGGGAGACCGTACCACATCGTGGATCCCGACCAGCCCACAGTGCGCCAGTACATCTGGGCCTATCGACGCAACACAGGCGAGCGGCTGACCGCGCTTTACATCCCGACATTCGTGTGGAGCATGGGCTTTGGCCTGCTGGATAGGTTGCTTCGGTTGGCACGGCACTCATCGCGCAACCTGCGCTATCGCCTATGCTCGATTACCCGGGGACCCCAATACGATACGAATCGGGCCCAAAAAGAACTGGGATGGGTCGCAGGAATCACTTTTGAAGAGGCTATGAGGAGGGCGCTGGCTTCATCCCCAATTCAATCTTCTAAAGAGGATGCCTAACATGGCATTGCCCCAACCCAAAACTGGGTGGAACACGACGGAGTGATAGTGCAGTACATCGCCTTCTGGGTCTCTGCACCTCCATGGGAAGCTCTCACAACGCCAAATTCCATCGTCGTTCAAGGTAATGGCATATGAACGTTGTGTTTATCTACCTCGACATTCGTACTGATATACGGATCTATTCAGGCCAATATCACGAAGGGCTCGCATCCTTGTCAGCAGTTCTGAAGAAAGCGGGCCATCATGTGTATCTTATTCATGTAACTCACCCATTGACCAGGGATGAACTAAGTGAGCGGTTGCACCAGCATAACCCTGATCTGATTGGTTTCTCGACCATGACTAATTATTTTCATTATATGAAAGAGTGGGCTGCATGGCTCAAAAAAGATTTTTCCTCGACCCAGATACTTTGCGGTGGTGTTCACCCCACGCTCGCGCCGGAGGAAAGCATCGCAGTCGATGGCCTTGACATGATCTGCATTGGTGAAGGCGAGGAACCACTCCTCGAGCTGTGTCAGCGCCTTGAAGATGGGAAGGAATTTATAGATATTCGCAACTTTTGGATCAAAAGAAACGGTCAGGTTTACAGAAATAGTATTCGCCCTCTTCTCGTCGACTTGGACCAGCTGCCCAATCCAGATGCCGATATCTTCGATTTCAAGTCCCTGATGTCCTCAAAGGAAAAATATGCGGTCTTTACTGCTTCGAGGGGATGTCCCTACCAGTGCACATACTGTTGCAACTCTGCCATTAGAGCAGTTTACCCAAATCCAGGCGACTATGTCAGGTTTCGTAGCGTTGAAAGAGTCATAGGTCATGTAAATCATACTCTCGACAAATATCCTTTTTTGAAGTATATAGCATTTAATGACGATATACTAGGTCTAAATATTGAGTGGTTGAGAGAATTTGCTGAGAAATACACGACCAAGATTGGCTTGCCATTCCTATGCAACGCCCGGATTGATTTAGTAAAGCCAGACTTCATCGACCTGATGAAAAGATCTGGCTGTACCACCCTTTACATCGGTGTCGAGAGCGGCAACGAAAGGATTCGCTCCCAAGTTCTAAATCGCAGGATAACCAACGAGCAAATGATTCGGGCCTTTGACATGTGCCGCAAAGCCGGCATCCAGACAAGAACGTACAACATGGTTGGTCTCCCTTTTGAAGACTTAAGGAAAATTGACGAAACCATCAGATTGAATGCCAGATTGGCTCCCATCGGAGTCATGGTCTCAATCTTCTACCCGTATCCTGGCACTCACCTAGAGCAAGCCTGCGTGGAAAACGGATTCATTACATCAAAGAGATTCGATTCGTACGAGGAGGGAACGATCTTGGTGCAGCCTACGATCTCCAAACAGGAAGTCGAATTTGCCTATCGCTATTTTAAGCTCTTCTTTAGAGCCCACTCAATAACTCGAAAGCTTCCAGTGAGACTAGAAAAGTATATCGGGCAGTTGTTGACCAAAACTTTCTGTGCCCGTGGATTACCTCACGCAATTCTGGTAAAGTTGTACCTAGTTGTCTATAGTTCAGCTAGGTATCTCTACCTTAAATTGATCATCCGGTTCTATAATCGGCTTAATTATCTATTTAAAGGTTGATTGGTCGCCACTTTACAGCGATGCTCGAACCAGACTTCAAGATCCTGATACAGCCTTACCCCGAAGATGTTGGCGGTGCTGGTGTTATTCCTTGTCGTGTTAGCTCGAGTACGATGATGCAAACCGGGCCCAAGTCAGCTCTTGATAAGCTACTCTAACCTAACAGCAACCTGCTCCTTCTAGGCCGTCTCTTAACGCATGTGATGTGATTCCTGTGGAAAGACGAAGAACTAGGCTGGTAGGCACAGTATCGCTTGAAGATGGGGTGAGAGGACGTAAAGGAGATGTTGTGAGTCATCCGTCAGTGAACGGCTGCGGCATCACGGTGGCCTACCGCTCGAAGAGGGGAGGCTGCGCTCTCTCCGAGCTGTAGGCTCTACGAGCCGGAAGCCGGCCTGTAAGCCCTACGGGCTGCAAACGGCCTTGAGGAGTGATAACGACAATCAAGGAAATAAAGGACATTTTCAGTACCTTTGATCAGACCTGCTGATTGAGGTTAGCCATGCAACTAAAAAACTTGATTCGGAGAATTTACAATATTAGACCTGGAGGTCCTTACCCCTTCGTTAGACTGACAGATGTGTCATCACTTAGTTCTTTCTATGATATGTGTCAAATGTATAGAGTCATAAATAAAATTCGAGATTATACGTTAGTTAGTCGTACGAAGCTAATGCTTTATTATAGATTAACTAAGGAAGTTAATTTATGTCACGTGCCTGGTGATATAGTCCAATGTGGAGTGTGGAATGGTGGTTCTGGTGCTTTAATGGGCTCTGCAGCTATGCAATCTGAGTTGCGACGGGATCTCTGGCTGTTTGATTCTTTTCAAGGAATGCCCAGACCCACTGAAAAGGACGGACTTCGGCCCCAATCTTGGTGGACAGACCCTTATTTTGTGGGTGATCCTCAGAAAGTTAGAGACATTTTGCAGCAGTTGCATATTCCGGACGATCGTGTCCATATAGTTAAGGGATGGTTTCAGGATACCTTCCCATCTACCTCAGTAAATCAAATCAGCCTATTGCATATCGATGCAGACTGGTATGAATCAGTTAAATTATGTTTGGAATATTTTTACGATAGAGTTACCTCAGGAGGACTTATTGTCCTTGATGATTATGGTGTTTATGGCTGTAAAGAAGCGGTCGATGAGTTTATAGCCAAGCGTCATTTAAAAGTAAAGCTGATTCAGCCTACTAAGATAGGTTGTTACTTTCGGAAAGTAGATTGACTTGTGGAGAGAGCTGGTTGAACAATATTTCACCACTGAGGCAATCGAGGGCAAATGGGATGAACTGTATCAACGTTTGGCGCAGAGAAAGGGAGTCATCCCAAGAGCGACCTAAGTGGGAGTCGTGGGATAACGAGCAGTGAAATGAGTATGGTCTGGCAGTTTCTCTTGTGGGCAAGCGTCGCTCTGATCGCTTACGTTTACTTTGGCTACCCCGTGCTTCTTTGCGTGTTAAGCCAATTTAGAGGCAGACGACCGGTTTCCCTAAAGGATGACTTCGAGCCCACAGTGTCGCTAATTATTGCTGCCTACAACGAGGAGCAAGTAATTGCCCAAAAGTTGGAAAATAGCCTCATCTTAGATTATCCAAAGGACAAACTTGAAATCATCGTTGTTTCAGATGGTTCTACCGATAATACTGTGAAAATCATAAATGATTTTAAGGCAAAAGGTATCGAAGTATTAGATTTGCACCGAAATATGGGCAAGGCATCAGCCCAGAATGAAGCAGTTAAACGCACTACTGGTGAGATCCTGCTTTTCACTGATGCAGAAGTTTTTTTTGATTCTAAAGTCGTACTTAACCTCATTAGAAACTTTGAAAACGAAGAGGTGGGCTGTGTTGTTGGTAAAGTGATTTATCTTAATGAGGGAGAGACAGGGGTCAGTGAGGGAGAAGGCTCATACTGGCGATATGAACTCTTTATAAGGCAGAAAGAATCGTTGATTGGCAACCTAGCCATGGGAAGTGGTTCAATTATTGCTGTACGCCGAGGGCTTTTCGATCCTCTTGATCCGGCAATCAGTGAGGATTTCGTCCTACCTATGAGATCAGCTATCAAGGGTTTCAAAACCGTATTTGAACCTAATGCCATTGCCAAGTTAAAACTTTTCCAAGATAGTCCATATACTATGTTCAAAACTCGGGTCAGGACCATCACTCTGGATACCCGTAGTATGTTCCTTTGCCGGGAAATCCTGAACCCATTCCGCTACCCTCTTTATGCCTTGGGACTCATTTCACACAAGCTTTTGCGCTGGCTGGTGCCGTATTTCCTCATTGCCCTCTTCACGATCAATGTGCTGCTTGTTGATTATCCTTTTTATCGGCTGACCTTGGCCCTGCAAATCGCCTTTTACGTCCTGGCTGTCGCTGGATATCTGCTCCAGAAAAAGGGCAAACCACCGCGCATCCTGAGCATCCCGTTGTCCTTCTGCCTGGTTAATGGGGCGGCACTGGTGGGCGTGGGTCAGTTCCTGATGGGAAAGAAAGCGGGGCGGTGGGAGCCCGTGAGATGTACTGGCGCAGAGGAGCGGGGGAGACAAGGGGAGAGGGACCTTTGAAAAACATTCCCATTTGCCCAATTTCTGCGCCAAGCTGATCCCGCTTATGGCGCACACAAAATAGTCCATGTATTCCTTCGGTTAAAATCTTCGCCTTGCTTGACATTGAACAAAATTGAACGTCTTCCCCTCTCGTTGGAACTAAGCCGAGAAGAGGGGCGTGCGGCCATTGGCTGTGCGAGTGCCAACGGTTGTCAGATAACCATTCCCTGAGAGAAACATATGTATCCTCTGGAGGACAGTCTATGAAAGCCATTATTATCGGTGCTGGTCGAGGCGATCGTTTGATGTCGTTGACCGACGGCCTGCCAAAGTGCATGATGAAAGTGGGGGGCAAAGTGATACTGGATTGGACACTGGAAGCGTTAGTGGCTTCCGGCATAGGCAATATTGTATTCATAGGCGGATATCAGATCGAGAAAATCAAGATGTCCTATGTACACCTCAGATTCTGTCATAATACTGACTGGGCCCACAACAACATAATGACTTCGCTTTTTTACGCCGAGAGTGAGATGAACGGGCCTTTTGTGTGCACGTATTCAGACATCCTATATCGTCACAGCGTTGTCGAGAAACTCATGCAAACTGTGGAAGATATGACTTTGGTGGTCGATACTGATTGGCGTACGCGGTATGTGGGGCGTACGCTGCATCCTGAATCGGAAGCTGAGAAGGTGTTTGTCGAAGATGATAGAGTAGTAGCCATCGGCAAGCATTTGGACCCTGATGAGGCTTACGGCGAGTTCATCGGTCTGGCAAAGTTCAGCGAAATAGGGTCGGAGATTCTCAGGGCCAATTATCGTAGGGTAACTGGGGAATTCCATGGGCGTCCGTTCCACACTGCGCCCTTGCTCAAAAAAGCATATCTGACCGACATGATTCAAGAGCTTATTGATCATGGCTACAAGATCGGCAAAGTAGATATCCAAGGAGATTGGATCGAGGTTGACACGATCCAAGATTTTGAGAGAGCGAAGACAGAATGGGGAATCCACCATGTCAGTGACTCTCAAGAGAGAAAGAGGAAGCGCTTGTGAGAAAAAAAGCTGCGGTCGGCACACGAGCATCAGGGGATCAAGCATTCCGCTATTGGCAGACCAGAATTTTCACGACCCTGTGGATCACCTATGCCAGCTACTATTTATGTCGAGTCAATTTCTCTGTGGCTCTGCCTGGGATAATGGATGAATTTGGTTGCTCGAAAGCCGAGCTCGGTCTCATTGGCACCGCATTTTTCTGGATGTATGCCCTGGGTCAGTTCATCAATGGACAGATTGCCGATAGGTTCGGGGCCAGAAAACTGGTTGCCCTGGGGCTTCTTGCCTCAGCCGTGGTGAATATCTTGATGGGCTTCAGCGCTATCCTCGGAGCGATTTTGATCCTTTGGGGATTGAACGGCTATTTCCAAGCGATGGGTTGGGCACCAAGCGTCAAGACCCTGGCCAATTGGTTCTCTCTGGAACGAAGGGGAAGAATCTCGGGCCTCCTCGGGTCCTGCTACCAGATAGGAAATGCGGTTGGGTGGGTGCTGGCTGGTTTCTTAATAGCCCGCTACGGGTGGCGGAGTGCCTTCTGGATCCCCGCAGCGCTTCTACTGCTCTCGGTGATCCACTGGTACACCAGGATCAGGAACTCGCCAGAGAGCATTGGATTGCCGACTATAGAGGCATATGAAGGGCACGGAGAGCGCGTTGGAAATTCAACTGCGGCGTGGGCGAAAGCGCAAGTGTCTGAAGAAGAGCACCTGGGATTGCCCTATACCCTGAAGCAGACGATAGGAAACCCCAGGGTGTGGATCGTGGCCTGGGCTTTCTTCTTCGTCGACATTGTGCGATATGGTTTCCTGCTTTGGGCTCCCACCTATCTGTTCGAGACCCAGAAGGCCGGTATAGACAAAGCAGCGTATACAGTTGTCGCTATGCCCCTGGCTGGTGCTCTTGGCGCTTTCTTTTCGGGCTGGGCTACCGATCGTTTCTTCCAATCACGTCGGGCCCCCATCATAACCATCAACCTTCTACTGTTGGGCATCTTGGCGTGGGCATATCGATTTGTCGTGCCAGCGGGCGCCTGGATACTCAGCTTTATGGTTCTGGCCCTCATAGGTTTCGCAACTTATGGAGCCCATGTGGTCATGGTGGCTACTGTCCCCATGGACTATGGGACACGGAAGGCTGCTGGATCAGCAACCGGCTTCATTGACGGCTTCGGCTATCTTGGCGCGGGTGTGGTTGGTGTATGCACAGGCTTTCTGGTAGATCGCTGGGGTTGGGATGCAGGCTTTTACTTCTGGATTGTGGCTGCTTTCGTCGCCTGTGCCTTGATGGCCTTGCTCTGGACGTACAAGCCGCCAAAGGGCAAATATCTATGACTTGGGGAAGGTTTAGATTGAGAAGCCCGGCATTCGCCACTCGAACCTTAAAGCCATAAGCTCAAAAGTTGCCGAACCCGTAAGCTTTCTGGGTGAAAAGATGGCAAAGACTTGGCCTGACATCATAGGCTGCATGGGATGTGAAAGAGTAGACTAATGAGACGGATGAAGGCGGAAAAGATAGCGCTGTTTATTTTCGTGGTATTAGTCAGTGGTTCTGGCCACGGTCTTTTTGCGCAGCAGCCCTCAGCAACTACAGGAGGAAGACTTGAAGTTGAACTGAGAATGCCTGAAATATGGAAATCACTTATAATCGGACCTTCCCAAACAATTGCCTACCCTAAAATACCAGACAGTTTCAGCATGTTCATGACAGGAGAGTTGACAGGAGCCCTTAAACCCTATTTGGTCATTGAGGATAGCGCCGGGATTGAACATTCTATCCTGTTGGCAATGACTACGGGGCAATTTGTCGGAGGGAAGGTTTTGTCTTTGACTTTGCGGAATGCTCATGAGACGTCGCATAACACCCCAGGGGTCTTTCCATTGAGCAAAGTGAAACCACCAGTCAAACTTAAAGGGATCCTGTTAACCTGCCGCAAACCGCTCCAGGATACGATTTTGTTTTTTGATAACATTCGTTTCGACAATGTCATGGTTGAGGATTTTGAAGGGGACAGGGGGTGGCGTGTGATTAAAAAGGAGGGAGGGGAATCCAGGTGCTCATTAAAAATAAGCTATGGACCGATTCCCGGACGGGCCATGGATGGGTTGGCCATCAAAGAGCCGTTTCCGGAGAGGGAGGGGTGCCTGACAAATAATTCTAGTTTTGAAAAAGATGATGACGGCAATATAATGCCTGATGGTTGGGAGGCTTCAAATAAAAAAACGTTTATACCTCGTGATTCGTACGGCAGGCCAATGCTTAACCCGAAAAGTTATAAGGGTGACTATACGTGGGAGAATATGGGCGCTGGAAGTCAACGCTCTATCTCAATAAGCGTCAAGGAACCCAACTCCTGTGCAGCAGTGGCTGCCAAATTAAAAAAAGTAAAGCCTAATACTGATTATACCGTGTCTCTATGGTATCGACAGCCAAAAGCGGGAGATACTGTGCTAATGGTTTTTGGGACTAGGGTCAGGATGAATCGGCAGTTTGGAATGAATTCCGAACACTGGTGCAGGTATTCAGGTATTTTCTCATCAGGTAGTTTTTGTGGTGATTGTGTCCTTGCCGTAGGCGTTGTCAACCCGACTGAGCCCACGAAGATATATGTATAATGGGGGACGTTGTCAACTTATAAACTTATGAACGGCCCCTAAAGTACCAATTTGAGCATTTAATATCGTCCCGCTTTTCTGAAGTCAGCCATACATTAGATAATCGAGAAAGAGAATTCA